>Ga0164310_10000226_pt1 | contig 29145 bp, 23 predicted proteins | sample GuaBasSedimGuay1_FD_121795 | JGI IMG/M metagenome (GOLD analysis project Ga0164310, IMG submission 121795) | Subseafloor sediment microbial communities from Guaymas Basin, Gulf of California, Mexico - Guay1, Core 4569-9, 0-3 cm | ecosystem: Environmental > Aquatic > Marine > Hydrothermal vents... | reverse complement strand
TGCCAGATAGGTCTTTCCCGTGCCGGCTGGTCCTATGGAGAAGACCACATCATATTCTCGGATAGCCATCACATAGTCTTGCTGTCCCGGAGTCTTTGTTCTGATCACTTTCCTGTTCGATGCCAATATGACGGAAGAACTCATCACCGGTGGCTCAGAGAGGCCCTTCTTCTCATCCAGGTCGACTTGAGCTGAAGTAGAGGAGTCAAGGGATTCGAGGGTAGACACGAGATCGAGGTTATTGGGATCGTATCCATGGTGGATACGTTCTAAGAGCAGGCTGAAAAGTCCGGATACCCTTTGGACATTCTCATCCTCTCCCTGAAAGGTAATATGTTCCCCCCTGGCTATGACTTTGACCCCAAACCGTTCCTCGAGCCTGGCCAGATTGCAGTCATGATGCCCGTATAGAAAGATAGGGTCAATACCGCCAATGGATATCCTCTTGGAAATCTTCTTGGTTAGCTCCTTATTCTTCTTAGTCATTTTCTTGTGCCTAAATGTGGTGTTGCGAAACCAGCAGGAGACAGAGATAAGCCCGCAAAAACTTAGCCTTATGATTTTAGCATATTTCTCTATGCTCTCTAATGTTTCTGCAGAGAAAATGGTTCAACACCATTCACCAAAAAATCCAGAGAGGCCCGATGTCCAAGAATAGAGCTAAATTTCCATATTACAGGGCAGTTTGTCGATGAACTCTGTGGCCCATTGCAGTTTCCAAGGGGAGTTCTACCTAAAAGAGCCCTCAACTTCTGGCCAGACCAGAAATCGAGGGCCCCTATTTCTCTAAACCCTGTGTTTTCCTGTTCTGCCGAGAAGATGGGATTCTCCAGTAGAAGAGACCATCTCTCAGCGATTTCAGTCTTGGGGTATTTCAAGCACCTGGGCTGGATAGATCAGGTTGGGATTCTTTATCCGATCTCTGTTTGCTTGGTAGATCTTGGTCCACTTTGTAGGATCACCATAGATGTGGGCATAACCCGCAATCTTAGATAACCACTCTCCTCTAACTACGAGATGCTGCCCGGGGGCAACTCCTCTGGGGATAGTGAGAACCCAACCGGGATAGATAAGGTCAGGGTCTTTGATCTTATCCCTGTTTGTCCTATATATCCAAGGCCATAGATAGGGATCACCGTAAATCTCCTTTTTCTTGGCGATGTACCAGAGGCAATCTCCCCGCACTACAGTGTACTGATCTGGAGGAGCAACCTTTGGTACGGCAGCTTCCAGAGCAGCAAGCGTCTGCTCAATAGCATCCACCTTTTGGCAGATCTCGGGCAAATAGCAGATGGGATTTGCCTTCAATTGGTTGAATCTATCCCTAAGAGCTTTGATCTCTTCACGCTTCTTATAAAGCTCCCTAGCCGAAAGCGCTCTCAGCCCCTGAATCTGGCTTACAGTTCTGTCCAATTTACCGTCGAACTGCTTCACCCCAGTTTCATCCGCCTGGATAAGGTCGTAAATTTCTCGCTCCACCGCTGCAATCTTCTTGTCCGTCTCTTTGATTTGCTCCCGGAGTGAGTCTATTTCCTTTTGTAGCTCAGCAATGGCAGCAGTAGCGGTGCTTTCCCGCTGGGCATACTCCGCCAGCAGGGCTTGATATTCCTGGTAGGTCATCTTCTTCTCGGCTGCTCCAGCAGTGTTCCAGCCCAAACCTAAAACTACAAGGGCAACAATGAACGTCAAAGGTACAGCCTTTTTAAGGATATCCATTTCAGAAAACCTCCTTTCTTAACTATTCCACCTCTGCCAGCTTCATCAAGTCTCTACCCAATCCGACAAGCAGATATGAGGAGCTATGGTTAAGATTAGACAAATTCCAGACTCCGGTCTCTTTGATCGCATCACCCTCCCAGATCTCCCACTATCAATGGTGTATCTCTTGGCTTTTGTTGTCGCCTGGAATCTTCAGGCAGATTCACTTCTTTGTGGCATTTGCCTTGACGGCGTCTCTTTTTGTTTCCAGCTTTTTCAGCTGGGCCTTCTTGGCGGAAAGTTCGGCCTCCAGTGCTGCTTTCTCCTCCTTCTTCTGCTGTAGCGTCTTCTCTGCTGCCTCAGCTGCATGCGACGCTTCCTCCAGGCGTGTTAACTCCTGGGGTGAGGGATGCTTAGTGCATCCTGCGAATAACGGAAGAGACAACATCGAAGCGACAAATGCTATGGTTGCTAAATTCTTTAACCATTTCTTACTACGCATGCTTTTCACCTCCTTCCCAGTTTACTGGCTTGGTGACCACGGAGGACAAACGGAGCATGAAATAGAAATTAAATGAAGAAAAAGCTCTCAAAAACACTGTTGGTTATATAAGACACTCCGAAATAAACCCAACATCCCCTCCCCTTGGGATATCTACACCACAGGCCAGATCTGATTATCTAACTCATAATTTAAAAGGGTAGAGAGATAAAGTCAACAGGTTTTTTTCTCTTTTTCTCAAAAAGTGAGCTCAGGAGGCCGATACAGAAAGCGGTGACTCCGCCACACTCATCTGCTGCCATTTTGTAGTAACCCAATAAGCCTGTGTTCGGTTTCCTCTTCATCAACTTGCTGGGGTTCAACTATGGCTAAAGACAGTTTTTTCGGGTCAAACAACCAGTGTGCTACCTCCTGAATCTTTTCTTCAGAGACAGCGTCAATAGCGGCGATTGTCACATCCAGAGGATGTAATTGCCCTTCGTAAATTTCCTGTTCAGCAATGCGGATCATCCTGTTGGAGGTGTTCTCCAAGTTAAGCACTAAGTTGCCCTTCAATTTTGATTTTGTAAAATACAGTTCCTCTTTGGTAAGGCCGTCTTTCTTTATGGTCACAAACTCATCTAATATTAGCTCTACGGCCTTGGGCAACTTAGCTGGGTCTGTAGCGAGATAGACCCCGAACAGTCCGGTCTGCCCAAACAGTTGCAAATAAGAGTAAACCGAATAGGCCAGCCCCAATTTCTCCCGGATATTCTGAAACAGACGCGAACTCATCCCTGTACCCAGGAGGGTGTCCAGAACTAACAGGGGATATCTCTGAGGTGCCTGGTAAGGGCAAGCCTGTCTGCCCAGACAGAGGTGAACCTGTGAAATCTCCTTCTTGATCTGTTTGATCTTCAATGCTGGGGGAGGAAGAGGAGGGCTATTTGGGGAAGCAGGTACCTGCGGAAAATGGAAATTGGCCATGGATACCTCTACCATCTTGTCGTGTTCGACATTCCCCGCAGCGGCTATGACTATATTCTCGGCGTTATAAAATCGCTCCTTATGTCTAAGAAGCTCGTCCCGGCAGAGGTGGGAGACAGTTTGCTCCTCGCCCAAGGTAGAAAATCCCATAGGATGTGGTTCATAAAGTGACTGAACAAACAGTTCGTGAACCAGCTCATCCGGGCTGTCCTGAAGATCCCGTATCTCTTCAGTCACCACCCCTTTCTCTCTTTCTATCTCCTCTGGGGCAAACACGGAATTGGCAAGAATATCGGAGAGCACATCTACGGCCACTTGGAGGTGTTCGTCTAAGATCCTGGCATAGTAACAGGTGACATCCTTACCTGTGAAGGCATTAAGCTTCCCTCCCAGAGACTCCAAACTGTGGGCGATTTGAAAGGCATCTCTGCGGGCAGTCCCTTTGAAGAACATATGCTCCAAGAAGTGGGAAATGCCTTTCTGGGAGGGAGGGTCGTCCTTTGACCCGGAGGCAACCCAAACCCCAAGGGAAATAGACCGGACATAGGGAATATACTCGGTTACCACCCTGACTCCGTTGTCCAGAACTGACCTCTGGGGTGCCTGGCTGAGAGATTGGGATACAGCTTCGGGGGAGAGAGAAGAGAGAGGCGGCTTTTGCATTAGAAGAACCTCCTACCTTTTGGCCGTTGCTTCCTTCCCATTCGTTGCTGGGGCTGTAGTGCAGCCTTTCTGCTCAACCTGATCTTACCTGAGTCATCCATTCCAATCACCTTCACCAGAACCTCATCCCCAATTTTCAGCACATCCTCTATCCTGTCTATGCGGCGAGAGTCCACCTCTGAAATGTGAAGCAATCCTTCTTTGCCCCGCAGAATCTCTACGAATGCTCCAAAGGGAGTGATCCGTTTAACCTTACCAGTGTAAAGCTTGTTCAATTCGGGTTCAGCAATAATCTCCTGAATTATCTCCACTGCTTTCTCTCCGGCTGCCTTGTCCACTGAGGCAATTGTGACTGTTCCGTCATCATCAATGTTTATGGTAGCGCCTGTGGACTCAGTGATCTCACGGATGACCTTTCCCCCGGTTCCGATGACTTCTCCAATTTGAGATGGCTTTATCTTGAACGAGATGATGCGGGGAGCATAGGAAGACAACTCTGGCCTGGGTTCAGAGATGGTCTGGTCCATTATGTCCAAGATCTCAAGTCGTGCTTTGTGAGCCTTTTGAAGAGCCTCGGCGATGATTTTCGGAGATAGGTCTCGAATTTTGGTATCCAACTGAACAGCAGTGATCCCGTTTCGAGTCCCCGCCACCTTAAAATCAATATCCCCATAATGGTCTTCCAAACCTGCGATATCGGTCAAAACGACCGCTCGGTCACCTTCTTTGACCAACCCCATAGCCACCCCAGCTACCGATGTCTTAACGGGAACACCGGCATCCATTAGTGACAGAGACCCAGCACAGACTGTTGCCATCGAAGAAGAGCCGTTTGACTCTAAGATATCTGAGACGATACGAATAGTATAGGGGAAAACCTCATCGCTTGGGATGACAGGTTCTAGTGCTCGTTCGGCCAGATTTCCGTGCCCTATCTCCCGGCGAGAGACTCCTCGAATGGGCTTTACCTCGCCTACACTGAAAGGAGGAAAATTGTAATGGAGCATATAGCTCTTCCAGGATTCACCTTCTAAAGCTTCGATCTTCTGTTCGTCAAGTTTAGTGCCCAATGTGGTGGTAGCTAGACTCTGAGTTTGCCCCCGGGTGAAGAGTGCAGAGCCGTGAGTACGAGGCAAGACACCAACCTCGCAGCTAATGGGTCTGATATCCTCCAGCCCGCGGCCATCAATACGTCTGTTCTCCTCTAAAACCATCCTCCGTATCTGTTCTTTCTGAATCTTTGAAATCTGAGCCTTGATAACCTCTTCGGCCTCTGGGTATTCTTCCGAGAAGGTACCAACTGCCTCTTGGACAATCTGCTCGAGGGCGTTGTTTCGCTCCGTTTTCTCAGCAATGCGATTCGCCTGCCCAATTCTGGCAGCAAACTGCTCTCGAACTGACCTTTCCAGCTCCGGGTCCCCTGGCAACTCCGGCACTTTGAGCTTAGGCTTGCCGCAGAGCTGTTCGAGCTGTTGCTGAAGCTGGCATATCTTCTGGATTTGTTCTTGAGCCAGAGAGATTGCTTCCACTAATTCTTGCTCGGCGATTTCCCTGGCGCTGCCCTCCATCTGAACAATGGAATCAGAAGTAGCTGAGACCACTATATCCATCTTCCCCTCGTCTGCCTGGGAAAAGGTGGGATTGACTATTAGACGTTCGCCGAGCTTGCCGATACGCACTGCTCCCACAATGCGCTCGAATGGTATGGGTGAGATGGCTAAAGCGGCCGACGCTCCAATTATTCCAGGTACATCAGCGTTGTTCTCTTGATCTGAGGAGAGAACCATAACCATAATCTGCACTTCGTTTTTGTAACCCTCAGGGAATAAAGGCCTTAAGGAACGATCGACCATTCTGGCTGCCAGAATCTCCCCTTCGCTGGGTCGCCCTTCTCTTTTGAAAAATCCCCCAGGGATTTTCCCAGCCGCATAGTATTTTTCTCTGAATTCCACGGTGAGAGGAAAAAAATCGCGACCAGCGACGGGCTCTTTGGAAGCCACCGCAGAGGCTAAAACGACGGTGCCTCCGTATCTAACAATCACTGCCCCGTCGGCCTGACCTGCCACCTTCCCTGACTCTATGTAGAGTGTCCTGCCGCCTAATTCCATTTCTACGGTGTTAATCATTTACTTATCCACCTCTTCCATTTGTCGTTAACCGTGAACCTGTGTGTTCTGGACAGACAAGGGCTTTTCGCTGTTAACCTTGTCAGAAAGTGAACATCGCACAAGTTCACACAATCCGATCTCGAATGCCCAGTTCTTGGATCAATTCCCGGTAGCGTTCAACATCTTTACGATGAAGATAGTTGAGGAGTCTCTTCCGCTTCCCAACCAGCTTTAACAGCCCTCGATGCGAATTGGTATCCTTTTTGTGTATCTTAAGATGCTCAGTGAGCAAGGCAATTCTTTTGGTCAACAGGGCAATTTGAACCTCAGGGCACCCCGTGTCGTTTAGGTGTTTTGCAAAAGTGCTGATGATCTCCCTTCGTTGCTCCTTCGTTAGTGCCATAAATTGCTTCTCCTTGTTTTGCAAACTAGAAATATTGGTCTAAGAATTAACTCAGCTCTTACTTCGCCAATTCCTCTGCCACTTTTATGTCGCCCTCTATCTGTTTTGCCAACGCCTCTTTTCGCAGAAATCTCTTTTCGTCTCTTATCTTGGCGATCAATTCTACTTTGATTTCATTATCATAAAGATCGCCTTGGAAATCCAGGAGGTAAAGCTCGACGGTGCGCTGAGTTCCTCCAAAGCTTGGCCGGTATCCGATATTCATAACCCCTACTCTGCGCTGGGCCGGCAACGTTGCCCGCACAGCGTAAACACCTGTAGCGGGAATGAGTTTTCGAGGGTCTTCTACTCGGAGATTTGCCGTGGGAAACCCCAGCCTTCTGCCCAGGCCTTCCCCCCGGCAAACGCAGCCCAGAAAGGAGTAATTGCGGCCGAGCAGTTCTGCTGCCTGAGACACCTTTCCTTCGCTAAGCAGAGCTCTTATCCTCGTGCTGCTCACAGGTTGTCCATCCACAACCACAGGAGAAACCACATCCACTTTGAAGCGCCACTTGTTACCCAGCTTCCTTAGGATCTCGACGTTGCCAGACCTACCTTTACCAAAGGTGTGGTTGTATCCAATCACCAACCGCTGTGCCCCCAATTTTCTGACTACTATTTCTCTGACGAATTCCTCTGGACTCAGTCCAGCCAACCGAGCAGTGAAGGGTAGAACAACCACTGTCTGAGTTCCCAAAGAAGCGAGGATCTCAAGTTTCTCTCCCTTAGTGGTCAAAAGAGAAACAGCACGTTTTGGGTTTAAGACCTCCTGGGGATGGGGCTCAAAAGTCACCATTAAGGCGGGGCTTGCTGTCTGGGAAGATATTTTCCTAAGTTGATGTAAAATAGTCGCATGGCCGATGTGGACTCCATCGAATGCCCCGATGGTAACTACAGAACTAGAACCCAGTTCACTACAATGGTTGATATCTTCTATTATCCTCATGCAAAAACCCTCAAAGGGCAGAGTTTCTCGGTTAACGGATCAAACCCACCAATTCCTACAAGATGCCCTGTTGTTCCGTCCTTCACCCTAACTCTGTTCTGTTGAGGACGAACAGACTGCGAAATCATCCTCAGAAGATTATCAGAAGTAATAGGTAACTTTAGCCTCGTCCCGTGCTTAAAACTGGAAACCTCCTTGGGAGGCAGACTGATTTCCGGCAGGTGTTGTAGGGCCTGATCTATGGAGACAATCTCTCTGTGAAGGATACCTTTTTTGTGAAAAGCAAGAACCTGGTTTATTGTCAATGCCTGAGCGATGCTGAATTCTCCAGATCTGATTCTACGCAACGAAAGCAGATGCCCTCCACAACCCAATTTCTGCCCGATGTCCTCTGCTAATGCTCTGATATATGTGCCCTTTGAACAGACGACCCGCAGCCTCAATATCGGCGATTTCCACCCCAGAAGCTCTATCTGTGAGATAATAACTCTTCTGGGCTTGAGTGGAACAGACCTCCCTGCGCGAGCAAGCTGATATGACCTCTTCCCGCTAATTTTGATAGCAGAAAAAGGCGGGGGTGACTGTTCTATCTCCCCTTCAAAGCTTCTACATACTTTCTCTATATCGGCAACTTCAAAGCGTGGAACCTCCCTTTCTTCGCGCAACTGTCCTTGAGCATCGAATGTGTCAGTAGAAATGCCCAGACAGACTTGAGCAATGTACTCTTTTTCTTGTTCTTGAAGGAACTGGACGATCTTGGTTGCCCTACCAAGTAGAGTAACCAACACTCCTGTGGCTAAGGGATCTAAAGTTCCGGTATGGCCGATTTTCCTTATTTTAAGGATATTTCGTAGCTTACTTACCACATCGTGAGAGGTCCAGCGGGCCTCTTTGTTTACCACCAGTATCCCCTCAATCTTCTGTTCGCCCATTTGGGAGGAGTTTCCAAGCAGACCGAGCCGTTCGGTTTAGCTACAAAGCTCAGGGAGACTGAGGGCCAGGGTCTTTGGTTTCCAGCTCACCCAACAATCTATCGATTTTGAAAGCACGGTCTAATGTATTATCATAACAGAATACAAGCTGGGGAACGCGTTTTAGCCTGACTCTGGCTGCCAATTGAGCACGGGTAAATCCAGCGGCGTGATTAAGACCGGCTAAGGATTCTTCCTTCTCCTTTTCCGTTCCTAAGACACTGATATAAACCTTGGCCTGTTGCAAATCATCTGAGACATCGACCCCGGTAATAGTCACAAAGCCAATTCGAGGGTCTTTCACGCTCTCTCTGATGATTTCTGACAATTCAAGCTGGAGCAGATCAGCTACCCGGTTAGCTCGTCTGTGATTCATGCGAATACAGCCTATCTGCCTTCATAGAGTCTGTGCCAGGCCTGGAGTATTGTTCCTTCAATTGCCCTACTATAATATCTTGGTGGAGTAGTCTAAAAGCTGAATTCGCCGATCATTTTCGATAAATTGGGTGATCTTGGCCATTATTTGATCGGCATGTCTTGACTCATTGGAGACCACTGCCACCGCCAGAACCGTCTTTTGCCACAGGTCGTTGCCCTCAACTTCAGCAATCGAACAGTTGAATTTACTTCTGATCTGAGACTTCAGACTGCTCAGAACATACCGTTTCTCTTTTAGGGAACTGCTTCCAGGGATCAGAAGCTCAATCCTGCAAATTCCGATGGTCACTTTTCGCCTGATCGATCTGTCTGGGCGTTTCGACTATTTCAAAAACCTCAAATATGTCGTTAACTTTGAAATCGCTAAAGCCCTGTATTCCAACACCGCACTCATAGCCAGCCGGTACTTCTTTCACATCTTCTTTGAATCTTCTCAAGGAGGATATACTGCCTTCGTAGACAGTGACATTGTCCCGCAGGACACGCACTGCTGCTCCCCTTCTGACGACTCCGCTTTGGACAAAACAGCCCCCGATTGCCCCCAATTTAGGCACTCTGAAGACCTGGCGTACGGAGGCAATCCCCAGGGTTTTCTCCTCTAGTTGGGGGGCAAGCAGTCCTGAAAGCAAAGCCTTAACATCTTTTACTACATCGTATATAATCTGATAGAATCTTATGCTCACCTGTTCTTGGGCAGCCACTTCTCTGGCTCGCACATCTGGCCTAACGTTGAAACCGATGATTATAGCATTGGAGGCAGCTGCCAGAAGCACATCAGATTCAGAGACAGCACCTACTCCCCTGTGAATTATGTTCACGCCTACCTCTTCGCTGCTCAACTGCATAAGGGAATCACTCAGTGCCTCCACTGAGCCGTCCACATCGCCCTTGATAATCAATGGAAGCTGCTTAACTTCCCCTTCTCTGATCTGCTGAGCAAGGTCAGTCAGGGCGGGTCTTTTCACTTTCCGATATTCCTGTTCCCTATTCAGTAATTGCCTTTTTTGGCTTATGGACCGTGCCTGTTGTTCGGATGCCACCACGAAGAAGGAATCACCTGCTTGGGGCACCCCGTCTAAGCCAAGAATCTGCACCGGGACAGCGGGGCCAGCTTCATCGACTGAAGAGCCCCTTTCATCGAACATCCCTCGCACCCGTCCGCTATAGACTCCTGTAACAAAGGGATCACCCACCCTAAGGGTTCCCTCTTTTACCAACACTGTCGCCATAGGGCCACGTCCCTTGTCAAGTTTAGCTTCGATTATGGTGCCTTTCGCCTTCTTATCGGGGTTGGCTTCCAGTTCGAGGATTTCAGCTTGCAATAGTATTGTTTCCAGTAGCTTGTCCACACCCTGTCCGGTCTTGGCGGAGACTTCCACCATCATGGTTTTCCCTCCCCACTCTTCGGCCAGCAGACCCCGGTCAGCAAGCTCCTGCCTTATCCGGTCTGGGTTGGCAGTGGGCAGGTCTACCTTATTGATGGCTACTATGATCGGCACTCCAGCAGCCCGAGCGTGGTCGATGGCTTCCACTGTCTGAGGCATCACGTGGGCGTCAGCGGCTACTACCAGGACCACAATGTCGGTTACCTGTGCCCCTCGAGCCCGCATAGCAGTGAAGGCCTCGTGTCCTGGGGTGTCCAGAAACGTTATCTTCCCTTCTTCTAACTGCACTTCATAGGCGCCAATATGCTGGGTAATTCCCCCTTTCTCTCCGGCAATAATGTTGCTGTTCCGAATGTAGTCCAGCAGGGAGGTCTTTCCATGGTCAACGTGCCCCATAACGGTGACCACCGGTGGCCTGGGAACTGACAGAGACCGGTCTTCTTCCTCCTCTTCCTCATCTAAGATATCCTCAGCGTACTCAGCCAGGGGCTCAACCTCAAATCCGAATTCATCGGCTACCATAGTAATGGTATCCATATCCAATCGCTGATTTATGGAGACCACTAAGCCCATTTCAAGACACTTAGCTATTAATGTAGATGTGTTCACATCCATCTGCTGAGCCAGCTCAGCCACAGAGATAAATTCACTCACCCTGATAACTTTTCTCTCCTCCTCCTCCTCTCCCGGACGATGTGCTTTCAGCTTTCTCCTTTTCAGCTTGGGCGAGGGGGTCTCAATCCTGGCCAGGGTCTTTCGGATATTCTCAGCCACTACCTTCTGATCCACCGCTTCCCTCTGTCGTCTGAATCGCTCTTTGCTCTTGCGAGATTTCAGAGCTGTCTCCTTCCATCTCTTCTTTTTCTTGCCCACCCTAATTGGTTTGACAACCTTTTTCTTTTCCGAGCCCCTGAGCTCCGCGGCCTTCTGCTTTCTTTTTATCTCTTGGCGAAAACTCTCCTTCTGTTCCTCAAACCGCTTGGCCACCAGTTTTGCCATCTCCTCGCCAACTGTACTCATATGGCCTTTCACTTGGAAGCCCATCTCTCTCAACATCGACACTAAGGCATCGCTGGAAATATGATATTCTCTTGCTACCTGATAAACTCTCTTTTTTGCCAAATATATACACCTCCAATTCAAAGACTCAGCCCTTAAGAGCGAGCGAAATTCCTCCTCAAATTAAACAGATGTAAACAACATAAGCTCGGCGTAAGTTTGGGGCGCAAAATGCAAAATGTGAAGCGCAAAGGTTGAGACTCTTTCTGTTGTAGGTTCCATAAACTAGACAAAATGGTCTTTTACAATCTAATCGAGGATTACGCCTTTCGTCTTGTATCTCTTAATTCGTGTTCTGCACTTTCTAACGTACATCTTCAGACGAAAACAGCAGTAAATCCCACCTGAGAATTACCCAGTTGCCTTTTGACCATCTTTTATTATTTGAGCAGCCTCACTCAGCAGAGATTCTGCTCTCTTGTTGCCGATGCCAGGAACCTGAGTCAACTGCTTAGCAGTTAGCCTTATCAGTCGCTGGACAGAATCTACACCCACTTTATTAAGCTCAGTCGCCAGTTTGTTTCCCACCCCTTTCAACCTTGTGATAGGAATCTTCTCTGTCAGTTCTTTATATCTTGACTCACTCAATATGTCGATCTTCCAACCAGTTAGCATCGAAGCCAAGCGCACATTCTGCCCAGACTTGCCAATTGCCAAGGAGAGCTGGTCATCAGGGACAATAGCGATTATCCTGTGCTCTTCATCCTTCATCTCAGTCTTTGTGATGGTTGCTGGGCTGAGGGCTCTAGCCAAAAAGGTAGCGGGGTCACTGCTCCAGGGGATGATGTCCACCTGCTCGTTATTTAACTCTCGAACCACAGCCTGAACCCTTAATCCTCTGACTCCCACGCAGGCCCCTACAGGATCGACTCTCTCATCGTTAGAGACCACAGCTATCTTGGCTCTGTCCCCTGGGTCTCTGGCTACTGCTTTTATCTGAACAATCCCTTCGTAGACCTCTGGGACCTCCATCTGAAAGAGGCGCTCTAAGAAACGAGGGTGAGTTCTGGAAAGCATAACCTGAGGCCCCTTGGGTGTTTTTACCACATCAAAGGCATAAGCCCTGATGGTATCCCCCTGGCGGTATCTCTCCTTCTTAATCTGCTCCTTAACCGGAAGAATTCCTTCGATTTTGCCAAGATTCAGAATGAGATCGCCCTGACTTATTTGCTGAACCGTTCCCACTAGGATCTCTCCAATTCTCTTTTGATAATTCTGATAGATTTTCTCCCTTTCCGCTTCCCTAATTCTCTGCATCAGGATCTGCTTTGCGGTCTGAATAGCATTTCTGCCAAATTGGTTCAAAGGTAATTCCTGCTGAATCTTGTCTCCAACTCGTGCATCGGGATCAATCTTTTGTCCCTCCTCAGGGGTTATCTCCAACGATGGGTTTTGAACCTTAGGGACAACCAGCTTTTCAATATATATCTTTATCTCTCCACTGTTCGGATCGATCTCAGCGTGGACATTTTCTGTGGTTCCCAGGCGTTTCTTGACAGCGGAGACAAGTCCTGCCTTTAGTGACTCGACAACTAAATCTCGGCTAACATCTTTTTCGCGGGAGATCTGGGTCAGCACCTCAATGATCTCTTTGTTCATAACAATCCCCTTTTGGTTGCCTACGCAGAAGCATCCTCATCCCTTTGCCTCAGTTCCAGGAGAGGAAACCTCCAGAGTATATCTTCCTGCAATTGGGTCTTCTGTATCCAAAAGTTCACTCACCTTTTGGCTCACTTGAATGCAATCGCTCAGTTTCACCCCGCCTTCTTTGTCGATAAATATCCGCAAGCGGCGCCCTTTGCCAAATCCCGCAAACTTCAGGGCCACCAGCTCAATCTGTTCTTCCTCCAACACTGGAGTAATCAACGAGCGAATCCTTTCTGCCATATCCAGCGAATTGTCCATCTGGCAACCCCTACAGTTAATTAAAAAGTGGGTTTTGCTCACGCCCACTTTTTACCAGTTAATATATGACATTTTTTCCAGTAAAGCAAGGGAAATTTTTATTCAGCTCTAAGCCCGCTGTTCCCCTTTCAGAAATGACTTGACAAAAATTTTATTTGCACTATTTTTGGTAGAGAAAATGATTTCAGACCGAAGGTTATCTTTGAACTGAAGGTCACTAGGTTTCTAAGCATTAGCTGGTCTGTTGGAAGTTCTCTGACGCTTTGCTTACACCAGGTTGTGTGGATAGCTCGACCAAGAGGATAAGCACCTGGAATATCTGTTGTTAAGCTTTTGTCGCTGTTTTTTAAAGCGCTTCTAAGGAAAGGTAACCTTGATTCCTGCTTTTACGCTTGTGCAGTGCGGACTGAAGCATGCGGGATTTGGGCGGAGTTGGGCCAATTCTTCAAAGGAGGAACGCTGGGATGAAGCTTTCGGACAGGATAAGCAGGTGGATAAGGCAGAAGATTCAGGACGCAAGTGCAAAAGGTGCGGTGTTTGGTTTAAGCGGTGGGATTGACTCCTCGGTGGTGGCTGCACTGTGTAACAAAGCCTTAGGCGACCGAGCATTAGCTCTGATAATGCCCTGCCACAGCGAACCTTCCGATGAACAGGACGCCTACTTGGTGGCTGAAAGATTGGGCATCAGAGTAGAAAAAATAGTCTTGGATTCTCTCTGGGATGAATTTGCCAGGATTCTGCCCGCTCCTCACACTCGCTTAGCCATGGCAAATTTAAAGCCCAGGTTGCGGATGGCTACCCTCTATTACTTCGCCAACAGCTTGAACTACTTGGTAGTGGGCTCCGGCAATAAGAGTGAGCTTTCCATAGGGTACTTCACCAAATACGGAGACGCAGGAGCTGATATCCTGCCCCTGGGGGGGTTGCTGAAGACTCAGGTGAGGGAACTGGCCAGGGAGCTGGGTGTTCCAAATAGAATAATAGAGAAACCCCCAACTGCTGGCCTGTGGAACAATCAAACGGATGAAGCAGAAATAGGCCTTTCTTATGAACAATTGGACAAAGCCATCTTGGCTTTAGAATCCAATAATACGACGGGCCTGAGGTCAGAAATAGTAGCCAAGGTTAAAAAATTGATGGATGCTTCCCGCCATAAAAGAGCTACGGTTCCCTTGTTTCTACCATAAAAAAGAGGAAGAGTGAGTAGATTCTGTAGAAAACAGATTTCGTGTAAGCATCCAATCCATCCAACTGACATTCAGCACTGAATTTGAACTTAAGAACTGGCCTTTAAGTCACTTTTGGCGTAATCCATTCGTTAACGTCCGGAGTTTTGGCGCAAAGGCGGAGTTGATCTTCGCAGGCCGCAACAGCCTGAAGGCTGTATTCCGGTCCTTTTTCGACAGATGATAAGCGAGCAATGGGGAATAAATTCCTCTGCCTTTTCACAGTCGTCCTGTTCCTCTTTTCTGTCCCTGAAGCAGCCATTCCCTCGATGCTGATGAAGGCACAGAATGTACTAAAAGTGAACAACGGTCACTTCGTGCTCACCATCGACAGAGAGTCCGGGACGATAAGCAGCCTCCGTCTTGTAGACAGCAGTTTTGAATTTGCAGGCACAGGCGGCAACCTCTTTTTCCCTGAATTCGCTGTGGAATACGCTGATGGTTCGCTTGAGAGCTGGTCGTCTCCCAAAGCAAAATATCTGGGTGGGAAAACGGAAGCAGAGGTTGTGTTGGATAACGACGAAATAGCTATAATTAAAGGCATCTGGGATACTGCCTATATCGACACCGAATGGGAATACAGAGTAACAAAAGGCAAGCCGTATTTTACAGTTTACGTCGAGAGAAGAGTTGAGAAAACAGATGTCTACGCCAACGCCCAGCAGTGCATAATGATTACCGATGCTATGGATGATGCATACATCACTGACTACACCGGGAAGCTTTTACGTACTTGCAGTGACAGACTCTGTGTCTATCCGGCCGGTTATATCCAGCATTCTATGTTTACTGCCATTGACAACGGCAGCGCGGAGAGATATCCGGCGATGGCGTGGCACGACGATGAGAATGACCTGGTAGCTGGGGTGCTGGTGACCTATGTAACCCCTAACCAGCGAGAGACGATCTCCCATCAAAACACCGGGATCCACACGGGCTTCTGGGAAGGCCAGTGGAATTGGTTCGGTAAATCTGACAACGAATCCCTTTACCTTAGAGAGGGTACAACCTACGGGATGGAGATGTACTATTACCTGAATCGGGGAGATGTAGACACTTTTGATGCTTTCAACCAGACCCTTTTCAACCAAAAGCATTATGACCTGAGGGAGGCGGAGGACTACTGGGCGGCAAGCTGGGGCAGCAGAAGATGCTATTTGGCCGATTTCTCTTGGACCTACCCTCAGGCGAGCAACAACTACATCTGTTCTCAGGAACTCTTCAGATACAAAGGGATATCTCTACCACGTTCTCAGAATAGCACCCGGTGCCCAGAGATATTTGACCTATCTGTGAAAGCAACGATCCAGGGGAGAACGTTTGACCTGACCCCGCTGCCTGAAGAAGACGGTGGCCCACCGCTGCACGAAACGGCGGGTTTCACCGAAGCTCAGAAATATATGGTGGGAGAGGTCAGCTGGGAGGTAAATTCCTTAGAGAACAGATTAAGATACATGATGTTTGAGGATAGTGATAAGTTAATCGTTGAGGGGGAAATTACGCCCACCCAAGATAGTGTGCTGGTAAAGGAGATCTTTGTGGAATTGGCACTGCCCTGGTATCCCCTGTCCAGGGAGATATACAAAATCGACGACTTCACTTGGGACATAAGACGCAGCGACGAGATTTACCACACTGTAGGGATCACGGTCCACAATGCCACCGGGATTGACACCGTGGAGAAGCATGGCACTAGTTTGCGGCTTTATATATTGAAGGACCGGGAGGATAGGAGATATGGCTCGCAGCAGCATTGGAGCTACCGGTTTTATCTCTTCCCCCATTTGGGCTATGAAGTGACGGACAGCTCTCAAATAACCCCCCTGGACTCCAAACGGCCCAGATGCTATCGAGAGTATTATAAGACCCTGCCCGGGCTGCGGGACCACAGCGAAATGGGCATCTGTCCCAACAGAAACCTATTTGTCTACGACGCCGCTTTGACCCCTCAAGATGCTGCCCAGAAAGAGGTGAAAATAGCACTCTATGCTGCTCCAGGGACCTACCCGATCAGATTTTTCTTTAAGGATAACCAGATATTGGGTGTTAGACTTGATGGCGCTCCTCTGCCAGAGGATAGCTGGCATTTTGCCCCAGACACTGATGTGCTGACTGTAGAGTCTGACTGGCAGGGGATTGCAATCTTGGAGGTTCTTTTAGGAGAGAAGTCAAACAGTGTCGGCCTTGATTTTGGCCCTGAGCCCCTTGGGCTTGCTTTCCTACAGAACTGCCCCAATCCTTTTAGTTTTGATACTGTTATCTCCTTCCGACTGCCTGAGCAGTCCGAGGTGGAGCTGGGGATTTATAACTTGAGCGGACAGAGGGTAAGGACTCTGGTTAGCGGTCGCCTACAGGAGGGTTGCCACAGCCTCCGTTGGGAGGGGAAAGATAGCGAGGGCCACCTGCTGGCCAGTGGGGTATACCTCTGCCGTCTGAAGGCAGGGGGGAGGGTTAAGGTACAAAAGATGCTTTTGTTGCGTTAAGTTTCGAATCTCGCGCGGGTTCTCAACCTGAGGGAGGTTGAAGCGATTCCATCGCTGTCAGATGCGAATAGCCTCATTTTTCAGACCCGAAAGATTGCTTAAATCCGCTAAGGAGAGGGAAGCAGGATGCCTGTTCGTGTGGCATTTATAGGATCAGGAGGGATTGCCCGGCTTCATATGGACATTCTCTCCCGAATGGAGGATGTTCAATTGGCCTGCTTCTGCGACGTGGATGGGCAGAAGGCTTGGGCAGCAGCCGCAGAATACGGCGGCAAAGCCTACACCGATTATCAAGAAATGCTGGAGAAAGAAGACCTCCAGGCGGTCTACATCTGCCTTCCGCCTTTTGCTCATAGCACCCAGGAGCTTGATGCCGCAGAAAAGGGGATAGCCCTGTTCATCGAAAAGCCCGTCGCCTTGACTGAAGAAAAGGCAGAGCAGATTCTGAAGACTATTGAGGGGAAACGGATTATCTCAAGCGTGGGATATAACTGGCGGTATCTGAATATAACCCAAACGGCAGCAGAGCTTCTGAAAGGTAGGAAGCTCTCTTTAGCCTTGGGCAGTTTCATCGGCGGGATGCCCAGGACGCCCTGGTGGAGGGTGATGTCTCGAAGCGGCGGCCAGATAGTCGAGCAGACCACCCATATCTTCGACCTGGCTCGCTATCTTTTGGGCGAGGTAAAGACCATCTACGCTACTGCCACCTCAGGGAGTATGCTCGACGTCCCCGGCTTTGATGTTCACGACGCCAGCACTGTGACCCTCACCTTAGCAAGCGGCGCAATCTGCACAATCACTTCCGCATGCATTGCCCCTCAAAGCCCTTGTGTCGGGCTTACGATCTACACCCGTGACCGGACGGTCAAGCTCACTTCAGAGGAGTTAACCATCTCTGAGCCAGGACGAAAAGAGATCATCGAGAACCAGAACGATCCTTACTTTGAGGAGGACAGGATATTTATCGAGGCGGTACAGTCGAAAAACCCCTCAGGGATCAAGTCCACCTATGCTGACGCAGTCAGGACTTTGAGGGTAACCCTGGCGGCAAATCGGTCAATCGCCCAGGGCAGGCCGATTCAATTGTAAATTGCCAAAATGGAAACTTTAAGAAATTGCGATTTTTTCGAAGCTTAGGCAGTTCGTGAACCCTTTGAGATCCAACTAATTCGACAAAATGACGAAGTCTAAGTCAAGATATGTATGTCAGTCCTGTGGTGCTGTAGCACCTCGGTGGTTCGGCAGATGTCCAGAATGCGGTGCGTGGGATACCTGTACCGAGGAGATCCGAGAGCCGCAGATAGGATTTGGTCTGTCGCCGGGGGAGCCGCCGGCTCCTCTAACCCAAGTGGCGACCGAGGAAGGGGATCGCCAGCAAACGGGAATATCGGAGTTGGACCGGGTCCTTGGCGGTGGAATAGTGCCTGGCTCGGTGGTATTAGTAGCGGGAGAGCCAGGGATTGGCAAATCCACCCTCTTGCTTCAGATTGCTGGGAAGCTCAGCTCCGACAACAGAAGAGTGCTCTACGCCTCCGGAGAGGAGTCGGCAAAACAGATCAGGATGAGGGCCGAGCGCATTGGCTGTGTGAATCCCAATCTTTTTGTGCTGGCGGAGACCAACCTGGAGAGGATCATCTCTTCCAGTGAGAAATTTCCACTCTCGGCAATGATCATTGATTCTGTCCAGACAGTCCACTATCCACAACTGGAGAGTTCAGCAGGCAGCATAGCACAGGTGAGGCAATCGACCAGCCTGCTGACGCAGTTGGCCAAACGGACGGGACTGCCAGTCTTTCTGATCGGACATGTTACCAAGGAGGGAAGCATAGCCGGCCCCAAGGTCTTAGAACATATGGTGGATACAGTTCTATATTTGGAGGGAGATCAGCACCACTGTTACCGGATTCTGCGGGCGGTCAAGAATCGTTTTGGCTCCACTAATGAGATAGGCGTGTTTGAGATGCGAGAATCGGGAATGGTAGGGGTAGAAAATCCTTCGGCGGTGTTTCTGGCCGACAGGTCCGAGGGGGAACCCGGCTGTGCTGTAGCCTGTAGCATCGAGGGTAGCAGACCTCTGCTGGTGGAAATCCAGGCCCTGGTGAGTCCGACTAACTTCGGCTACCCTCAGCGAGTTACCACCGGGTTGGAGCAGAGGCGACTCTCCATTCTTATCGCAGTGCTGGAAAAGAGGGTGGGCCTTCACTTGGGTGCTCAGGATATCTTTCTCAAGGTAACGGGTGGGCTGAGAATAGAAGAGCCCTCAGCAGATCTGGCCGCCGCCTTGGCCATCGCCTCCAGCTTCCGGGACCTGCCGGTTGACCCCCACACGGTGGCCATAGGGGAGATAGGATTGGGCGGCGAGGTGCGCCCTGTAAACCAGATTGACAGAAGGATCAGGGAGGTTCAAAAACTGGGATTCAAAAGATGCCTGCTGGCCCAGGGGAATCTAAAAGAATGGGATGGGAGCGGAGAGATAGAGATAGTCGGCGTCGCAAGGGTGAAAGATGCTTTAAATAAGGCGGTTAGTCGGAAATGAAAACCTTCTTGAGAATATTGGCCCGTGTCAAGCCTTACTGGCTTTGCCTCACAGGTTCAATAGTATCTGCAGCTCTTTTTGCCCTGCTCAGCAGCATAAGCCTCTGGATGGCTATCCCCTTCGTAGAGACTATCTTCTCATCTTCAGAGACAACTGCTGTAGCTCCCCAAGCAAACAGCCTATTGAACAAATCCCGGGTGCCTGAGCGGATAGACAGGGAAATCTTGAAACCCAAGGCTGCGTTCTTTGAGAGATTGAAGTTAAAGCTGGAAAGCAAAACGAATCAGCTAATTCGGGGGAAGACAAAGAGGCAGACCCTGAAGCACCTCTGTCTGGTTCTGGCCCTGGCCGTTTTCTTGAAGAACCTGTTTGGTTACCTCCACGCCTATCTGATAGTTCATGTCGAAGAGGGGGTGGCCAGAGATTTCAGGAACAATCTCTATGAACACTTTCAGAATCTGCCATTGAGCTATTTTGACAAAAACCGGGCTGGGGTCTTAATCTCCCGGGTCACCAACGATGTAGGGGTTCTCAATCGAAGCCTTCGTGTGGTCTTCACCACTCTTGTTCAAGATCTTCTCCTGGTCTTTCTCTACCTGGGGATTCTCCTTGTCCTCAGTTGGAGGTTAACACTGTTTGTCATAGCGGTGCTGCCTGTAACTCTTTGGATTATCGCTAAGATCGGACTCAAACTTCGAAAATACAGCGCCCGCGCTCAGGGGAGAATGGCGGACATAACCTCTGTTCTCCAGGAGACCATCTCCGGCATCCGGGTGATGAAGGCTTTTGCCATGGAGAGATTTGAAATCGCTAAGTTCCGACAGGCGACACAGCGATACTTTAACACGGTTATGAAGCGCATTAGGGTGGGGAAGTTAGCATCTCCTGTGACCGAGTTCTGGGGGACAGCGGTGGGGTTGTTGCTGCTGTTTTACGGCGGCCTGCAAGTGCTGGAAGGCGGGGTATTAGCGCCAAAGGAATTTATTGGCTTTCTGGTGGTACTGTTCTCCCTGACCGACCCACTGAAGCGATTGGGACGAGCCAACAGCCAGATTCAGGAAGGACTGGCTGCAGGGGAGCGAATATTTGAGGTCTTGGATACCCGTCCCTCTATTCAGAACAGCCGCAACGCCCTCTCTATAAGAGAGATCAAAGAGGGGATCAGGTTTGTAGACGTCTGGTTTCGCTATGAGAATGGAAAGAATGTGCTGAAACACATAGAGTTAGAGATAAAGGCAGGTGAGACACTGGCGCTAGTTGGACCTACCGGTTCAGGCAAATCCACTTTAGTGGACTTAATCCCCAGATTCTACGATCCCTACCGGGGAAGGGTGGAGATCGACGGGATAGACCTCAGGAAGATCGAGCTCGGTTCTCTCCGCCGTTTGATGGGGATAGTCACTCAGGAGACAATACTTTTCAACGACACGGTCTGGAATAACATCGCCTATGGCGTCCCTCAGATGCCTGAAGAGAAGGTGATTCAAGCGGCTAAAGCGGCAAATGCCCATGACTTTATTCTGAAGTTACCTCAGGGATATCAGACATTGATAGGCGACCGAGGCGTCAGACTCTCTGGGGGTGAGAGACAGAGACTGGCTATTGCCCGTGCCATACTGAAAAACCCGGGTCTGTTGATCTTTGATGAGGCCACATCGGCTTTAGATACTGAGGCAGAGCTATTGGTGCAGGAAGCGATTACTCGCCTCATAAAGGGGCGGACCTCCATAGTGATCGCTCATAGACTCTCTACCGTGCAGAGTGCCGACCGCATCGTCGTCCTGGACAACGGGCAGATCGTTCAACAGGGATCTCATCAGCAGCTGATGAAAGAAGATGGACTTTACCGAATTCTGTACAGAAAACAGTTCCGTGACAACTCAAATAGAGAGGATTTCGATTAGCTTAAGCAGACTCAGGTCGGTCTGTTTCTGAAATTTCCAGGCATAGTCGAGATTTGAGACCTCCACACGGTTGGAGATAATTCCTACCATTTTGTCAGTGTCGCCTTTAGCCAGTTGTTGCACAGCGGCTGCTCCCAGCCTGGAGGCAAGCACTCTATCCAAGGCAGTGGGAGTTCCGCCCCTCTGTTGGTGCCCGAGGACAGAAACTCTCACTTCAAAACCGGTCCTGTCCCCTATCTGTCGGGCTACTTTGAACGCCCCCCCTGATTCGCTCCCCTCGGCTACGATGACAATGCTCGAACGTTTTCCTCTCTGATAGCCTCTTACTATCTTCTGGCACATCTTCTCCAGATCGGTATCTATTTCGGGGATGATCACTTCTTCAGCACCCCCGGCAAGTCCGGTCTCTAGAGCTATAAATCCCGCCTGACGGCCCATTACTTCTACGACAAAGAGCCTCCTGAGGGAAGAGGCAGTATCCCTGATTCTGTCGATAGCCTGCAAGGCAGTATTCACCGCGGTGTCGAATCCAATGGCGTAATCTGTGCCCGCTATGTCGTTGTCTATAGTGGCTGGCACTCCAATAGTGCGTACTCCCCATCTGTTGCTCAACTGATGTGCCCCCCGGAAAGAACCATCTCCTCCAATGACCACCAATCCTTCAATTTTGTGCTTCTTGAGGGTACTGACAGCCTTCTTCATCCCCGCTTCTGTTTTGAACTCCGCACAGCGGGCGGTTTCCAGAACAGTGCCGCCGTGGTTAATGATGCCGCCCACGCTGCTCAGGTCCAGATCCAGCACTTGATCCTGGATAAGCCCTTCAAAGCCTTTTCTTACCCCGCTAACGCTTAGTCCATGGTAGATGGCGCATCTAACTACTGCCCGAATGGCTGCGTTCATACCGGGACAGTCGCCTCCGCTGGTCAGCACTCCGATTTTTTCCACTTTTCACCCCTTTCTGATAACTTTCGAACTTACGGATTGTTCAGAAGTTGCATGATTTGCGGTTACCAACCCGCCATACAACTTTGTGATAAGACCTAAGAATAACTATTTTCACGCCAATTCTGAATCTCCACTTCCGTCCTTCAGATCAGCCTCTGGGGTCGAAACTTCTCCCCCCAGGATTTTCGCGGTTTCCAGAAGTTCTTTTTTGCACGTTTAACGCAGATTCGGAAAAACCTCCTGTGAAGATTTTTCTATCTCTTGCATAGATTCCGCTGAAAAATGGCAATTTCGCAGAAAACGCGATCTATTCCACCTTGAAAAACAGGTTGTAGGAGACATCTCCAGACGCCGATGGAATGGGGCTCCGGAGAGCCCTGCCACAGAAATGGATGTCTTAAGTGAGGATATAGTACTGCCACCAACTCCATTTTTTTCCATCAGAATGTGCCCCTGTGTTAAATGACTCAAAGTTTCACTCCGTAAGTCTAAAGATTAGATCCTGGATCTGTATCAGAAGCTCGTCACTTAAGATAACAGCAAAGAACAGAATGGGGGCATAAGGCAGGTGGGGGGGTTATAAATGGACCATTAGCCCTTTGCGATCTTTGCGCCTTCTTGCCGAACTTTGCGGTTGGAAATGCCTTTTGATACACCACCTCTTGCATCCCTCCATAGGGACAAAATGTCTGTAGAAAACAAGACTGGTCATTTATTGGAAGTCCCTTTAGGGATGATAGTTCTTTCTTGTCTTTCATAAGTCCTCAGAATCTGGGTTCAAGTTTCCGGAGGATGTTGATTAGTATTCCATGCTTATGTTTAGAAAAAGTGGATTGGACTTTTTGAATAAGCTCTTTTTCAATAGGATTCTTGATTTGCTCTCTATCACAATTTGGAATCCGACAAATCCCAAAGTCTAAATCCGATGTCTCTAATCTGAACAGGTTTCCAAGTAACTCTTGAAACTTCTTAACAGTATCCGTAATTACCTGGGTCTATTTTGTCAGTATTTCCAGTATTCACGTTTCGTAATGATCTCTCGAGAGATTCTTTACCTATCCGTTTATCAATTACCTCTTTTCTAATCGCCATTGGTAAGCGTTTTCAAGAACGGGGATTTGATCCGGGCGGGACAGTTTATAGGTGCTCTTTTCGTCCATTTGGATGTATTGAGTTACATACTTGACTATTATTACTTGTCTACCTCCGCCAAGGCTTTAGCAGTTTGGCTTTTCTTTTTCTTCCTTATTGGTACATCGTTTTTTATCAGAAGACAAAATCTGTCAAGATAATACAAAGTAACACAGCAAAAATCAAGGGAAAACTTGGAAAGACAAGAGAACCCTTCAACGGGCAAGAGTGGCAGAGTAAACGTGATAGCAACAAAATACGTTGGCAGAAACCTTCCGGCCTGTGGCTCTCCTGTCACCCTAAGCTTGGATTCTCCTGGAAAACTTTCTATTTGAGGTGCTCTTCTGCCTCGTTCAGGTGGAATTGTAAGCCACAATATAAATCACTGTTCCAACAGGGGTTCAGTCCAATTGGAGTTGTTGCTCGATGGAGCTAAAGAAGTCCGCTTGCATCAAGCCGCAGGATGGTACAGAACCGTAGTGGTTCCTGCCCATCGGCTGCTTCTGTTTGAGGGCCGCGCCCAGGCCGAGGCTCTCGTCGGGCAGCTCGCCAACGCGCAGGTAGGAGGTTTCCCTCCCCGTTGATGGTTCTATTGACGATTGACAGACTGTTTCAAAGATGGGGAGGTGCTGGGTTCTCGGTCTGGAACGAGCAAAGAAACAAGACTTATGCACTTGCAACTACCATTGCCACAGTTGGGTACAGGTCACGGTGTATGGTGTCAAGTGCAAATCAAGACCTCCCAGTCTGGGGAGAAGCAAATTTCCCACATTGTTGTGTGTTGAATAGTCAAGTTTTCTTCTTGAGGTGAAGAGACAGATAACCTGTACAAAATAGGCTTGATTGATTCAGAAAAGGTACCAACGCTGTCGCTCAAGCGTGGAATACTTGCTCCAAAGGTTTCAAAACAGATAGATGAAAAACCTCTCTGAGGGTACTGTAAACGCCGAAGTGAGAGCAGAATCAGATCCGACCAAGTGAGGCCCAGGGATGTCCATTCTGGCCTCGGTGCGCTTTTTTCTGACATGGATATAGCCGAATGTGTAAAGGTGGAACATATAGTGCCCAGATGAAAAAGAAAAAAATGGTGTCTAACACTGGACAAATCGCTGAGTGGATATTATATTATATGTTTCAATTTACTTTTCAGCCAGTTCTTAAATCGCCAACCAAATGAAATACTTTAGAATAGGGCGGTATAAGTTCGCCCCTCACCTCAGGATTGCAACTGTGAGAGCTTTGACTCTCGTCCCTCAGAAAAGGGCAAAATACCGTCGAATGGGCAAAAGCAGCGAGCAGAAGGCAACTAAATCTTTCAGGAGATATTATGGTTGTTGCTGAGAGAAAACCGCTGTATGAGATCCGGGACGTGATTCAGGGTTGCAGGAAGATACTGATTTTGGGATGCGGCACTTGCACCACCGTCTGTATGGCCGGGGGCGAGAAAGAGGTGAGCATCTTAGCCACTGAGCTGAGGATGCTGGACAAGGGTCTACAGACGGTGGAGGCAACCATCGAGAGGCAATGCGACAAGGAGTTTATCGAAGAGATAAGGTACAAGGCTGAGCAGTGCGATGCGATTTTGTCTATGGCCTGTGGTGCCGGGGTTCAATTGGTAGCCGAAGTGTTTGAAGATAAGGCAGTTTACCCTGCCCTCAACACCAAGTTCATCGGGGTGTCAGAAGGGCAGGGCCGGTGGAGCGAGTTCTGCTCTGCCTGTGGGGATTGTATCTTAGCTGAAACTGGGGGGATCTGCCCGCTGACCCGCTGTTCCAAAGGCCTGCTCAACGGTCCCTGCGGTGGTTCTGTAGAGGGGAAGTGTGAGGTCGACCCTGAGAAACTCGACTGCGCTTGGCAGTTGATCTATGACCGTCTGAAAAGACTGGGGCGACTGGACGTTTTGGAAAAGATAAGAGAACCCAAGGACTGGTCCAAAGCAAGAGACGGAGGTCCGAGAAAAGTGGTAAGAGAAGATGTTGCCCTATGAACCAGCAGAAGAGTTTCAAAGCAGGCAGTAGGCTGGAGAAGGTCCTTCTCTCAGGTCATTTTGCGGTTACCGCCGAGTTGGGTCCGCCTAAAAGCGCCGACCTTGAGCTGGTGAGGCGCAAGATCGGGTACCTGAAGAGCTACGTTGATGCGGCAAATATCACCGACAACCAGACAGCCATAGTCAGGCTTTCCAGCATTGCCACAGCTACCGTCCTGTGCCAGAATGGATTGGAGCCAGTGATTCAGATGACCTGCCGGGATAGAAATCGCATCGCCATCCAGAGCGACATCCTGGGCGCCTACGCCTTGGGCATAAAGAATATCCTCTGCCTCACCGGTGACCATCAGTCTCTCGGCAACCATCCCGGGGCTCGGGGCGTCTTTGATCTGGATTCGATTCAACTTGTCCAGATGCTGAAGGTGATGCGGGACGAGAAGAGATTTCTCTGCGGAGAGGAGATAAGGAACTCCCCTAAGGCACCGGTGGTTGAACCTCGGATGTTCATCGGCGCAGCCGCCAACCCCTTCGGCGACCCCTTCGAGCTCAGAGTAGTCCGACTGGCAAAGAAGATACCCGCTGGCGCCGATTTCATCCAGACACAATGCATCTACGATATGAAACGCTTCCGCCAGTGGATGCAACAGGTACAAGACAAGGGATTGCACCAGAAGGTGCATATCTTAGCTGGATTGACCCCCTTGAGATCCGTGAGAATGGCACAATATATGAAGCAGAGCGTAGCTGGCGTAACCATACCTGATGAGATTATTCAGAGGATGGCCCAGGCGAAAGACCCCGCCGAAGAGGGAGTGAAGATCTGTGTGGAACAGATAGAAGAACTTAAAGAGATAGAAGGCATTGCCGGCATCCACCTGATGGCAGTGGCCTGGGAGAAGATTGTACCTGTTATTGTGGAGCGGGCAGGACTGATGCCGCGACCGAGCGTCTAAATGAGTCCAGTTTGAAAAAACAGCAGCCTCCCGCAGACTTCCAATCCATAGAAGTTTCTGGAGGTTAAACTCGTCCAGGAGGCGACTAGATGGAGACCATTGTCCTAAACAAGTTAGACCCCAACTTCAAGTATGAGATTGCGGCGCAACCGGGGGCAGAGCGCTTCAAGCTCTGTTTCTCCTGTGGAACCTGTACCGCCACGTGCCCCGTAGCCGAAATAGATGAAAATTATAACCCTCGACGCATAATCCGTCAGGCACTGTTAGGGATGCGCCACCAGGTGCTCTCGTCTCGCTCAATCTGGCTGTGCGCCCAGTGCTATGCCTGCTCTGTGCGCTGCCCCCAGGGAGTCAACTTCCGAGACATAATAAGTGTGCTGCGGCATATGGCCGTTAAAGAAGGCTATGTGCCCCCGGAGACTGTGAAAGATATAGAGGAGATAGATGTGCTCTCCCAGAGAATACGCCACGAGTTGATCCGGTATTATTTCGAACAGAGAGATAAATTTGAACAGCTAAAACAGTTCATAGAGGCCGAACTCGGGGTAAGATAGCAACCTGACGCAGGTTCTGAAACCCCGAGAGGTTCTGAAGATCCTTAGGCCCTATCGCCAAGATATCTTCCTGCCTGGTAATCATTACCACATTTGCAACCATAGTGCCAATTGCGATAATATTCTCTTTCCAAAAGAGAATGTCCCCCATTGCCACAGGCACGTGGGGAAATCTGGGGATTCTTACCTCGTGACGGCCATAGCTCACTGGATAATGCCGTATCATTATCATCTGATGCTTGGGCAGTATGGTAAGGTTAGTCTCTCCAAGTCTACGAACGTTTTTCAATGAATATTGCAACCGGCAAACAAGCAACTCACACCTAAAGGGATCCTTTTCCAGGGATGTTTTAAACATGCGCATGCAGACAGGGATGAATATCTCCCGCACCCTTGTGGTTAGGTACGCCCAAATCCTGTGGGATATGCTTCCGTCTGCAGACTAGAAAAAAATTGCTTTTTTTCAAATTACCAAGACTGGATAGATGTGCGGCAAGGGAGGCTAAAGGATGCAGAGTTCATTTATGCCTCGCGCAAGCTAACGAATTATCAGAAGCTTGTGGTCAAATACAAAGTGGAAAGGAAATTTCAGGAGAAGCGTTCTCTGGGTTTGTTGGAATAGCAACCTCCCAGGTTCAAAGCCTGTGTGGGTTCCAGACGTTCTTTTACGGTTTTTTTAATTCTCAGCGTGATTTGGTGCTTTCTGACTTGGGCAAGGACATAAGGACATATGAAGAACCCAGGTAAAAAGACGGGCGCTGTCTTAGTGATCGGCGGTGGCATAGGCGGCATCCAGGCATCACTGGATCTGGCTGAGTCTGGTTTTAAGGTGTATCTCCTAGAGAAGTCTCCGGCCATAGGTGGGACAATGGCGATGCTGGATAAGACCTTCCCCACCAATGACTGCTCGATGTGCATCCTGGCCCCCAAGCTGGTGGAGTGCGGACGGCACCCGAACATCGAGGTCATCACTTGTGGTGAGCTGCTGGCAGTGGAGGGAGAAGCAGGGAAGTTTCGGGTCAAAATCAGAAAGCAGCCTCGCTATGTGGACACCCAGAAATGCACTGGCTGCGGTGAGTGTGCCGAAGTCTGTCCGGTGGAGGTGTCCAGCGAGTTCGACCAGGGTCTGGCTAACAGAAAGGCCATCTTTAGACCTTTTCCTCAGGCGTTTCCCAATGTCTTCACCATTGACAAGAAAGAGCGTCCTCCCTGTGTTCTTGCCTGCCCGGCAGGGACGAATGTTCAGGGCTATGTGGCTCTGATTGCCCAGAGAAAATACCAAGAGGCCCTGGCCTTAATCAGAGAAACCATACCTTTGCCCGGTGTGATCGGCCGTATCTGTCCCCATCCTTGCGAGGCTCAGTGCAGGAGAGGTTTTTTGGATGAACCGGTCTCCATCCGTGCCCTAAAACGCTTTGTCGCCGACTTCGTCGAGGAGGAACCTCCACTGCCCGAAATAGAGCTGAAAGAAGAGAGAGTTGCCATTGTCGGTTCCGGACCGGCTGGGCTGTCAGCCGCCTACTATCTTGCGCTTCAAGGCTACAGGATTACCATTTTCGAGGCTCTGCCCGAGGCTGGAGGGATGCTCTATTTCGGCATACCTGAGTACAGACTGCCCAAAACTGTGCTCCAGAGGGAAATCGACTACGTTCGTCGCTTGGGAGTGGAGATTAGAACCAACACGCGTATAGGAAAGGATCTGGACATCGAAGAGCTCTTTGCTCAAGGTTACAAGGCGGTTTTCCTTGCCACGGGGGCACACCAGAGCCGCAAGTTAGGGGTCCCCGGTGAGGAGTCCGACGGTGTAGTCCATGGGGTAGATTTCCTCAGAGAGCTAAACCTCGGTAGAGAAGTGCAGGTAGGAAAACGGGTGGCGGTGATAGGAGGTGGAGATGTAGCCATAGATGCAGCCAGGTCCGCACTCAGAGTGGGAGCCGAAGAGGTCTTCATCCTCTACCGACGCTCAAAGGAAGAGATGCCCGCCAGCGATGAAGAGGTCGAGGCAGCAGAGACCGAAGGGGTGAAGATCCAATACCTGGTTGCCCCGGTGGAGATACTGACCACTCGAGGGAGCGTCAGAGGCATACGCTTGGTCCGGATGAGATTGGGCGAGCCAGACTCCTCTGGCAGAAGAAGGCCTGTGCCAATCGAAGGTTCGCAGTTTCTGATGGAAGTGGACACGGTGATCCCGGCTATCGGACAGGTGCCCGAGCTCTCCTTGTTGAAAGAAAGCGGTGTGGAGATAAGCCGTTGGGGTACCATTGTGGCCGATCCCCTCACCTCTGCCACCAGCCGTCAGGGCCTGTTCGCTGGGGGTGACAATGTCTCCGGGCCAGCCACTGC
>Ga0164310_10000225_pt1 | contig 29257 bp, 44 predicted proteins | sample GuaBasSedimGuay1_FD_121795 | JGI IMG/M metagenome (GOLD analysis project Ga0164310, IMG submission 121795) | Subseafloor sediment microbial communities from Guaymas Basin, Gulf of California, Mexico - Guay1, Core 4569-9, 0-3 cm | ecosystem: Environmental > Aquatic > Marine > Hydrothermal vents... | reverse complement strand
GCACTATATTATATAGGAATGCCGACGTAGCTCAGGTGGCCAGAGCAGCTGATTTGTAATCAGCAGGTCGTGGGTTCGAATCCCTCCGTCGGCTCCATTCTTTTTAGGTGGCTCTCATGGCAAATTTTGTATTCGAAATCGGCAACGAAGTCATTGTTGATGAGTTGCAGACTTATCGACGCGAATATAATCCGTATACTGATGTTGTAGGTACGGTGCGTTTTCGGAACATTTTTGGACAAGGTCCAGAATCGCACGCCAAAGGGAGATGGTTCAAAGGGTTAGCACCAGGAACTCCGTGGTATGTTATTGAATTACCTCATGGGCAATTCGAAGATGTACCAGAGACTCACTTGAGCCCAGCCGAGCAACCACCTATAATGGAGATTATGTTATAATGGGAGCAGTTTACAAGGATAAACGCGCCTGTTGTAAGATGTGTAAGCCATATAAGCGAGGATTTGAGCCAAAAAGAAGTGCGAAGGAAAGGTATCTAGCCAAAGTAGCTCAACAGCAAGTACGGGAAGTACTAGTAGAAAGGAATTAAGATGGCTTGGGAAGTAAAGCCAGTAGCAGTAGCAGCTCATCTGTTTTCTGGTGGAAATGATCCAGTTCTAGTGGCATTAAATGAATTGACTGAGGACGAAGGCATTAATCCTAAAACAATCACGATTGATCGCAATCCAGCTTTACAAGGACAAGTACGGTTATACTATTATAGAGAAGACGAATAAAAAATATCGGGGTGTGGCGCAGTTCGGTCAGCGCACCTGCTTTGGGAGCAGGGGGTCGTCGGTTCGAATCCGACCACCCCGACCATAAAAGTTGTTGTGCTTGCGTAGCCCAATTGGCAGAGGCGCTGGGTTTAGAACCCAGTCAGTGTGGGTTCGAATCCCTCCGCAAGCACCATTTTTATGTCTAAAAAGGCGTGTGATATAGTACTGATTTTAAAAAATCTATTCCTTATTATATACAAAATAAAATTAAATTTCGATTACATTTTGTATTGAAGTGAGGAGTTGAAGTGAGGAGTTGAATTGTGGAAGCAGTGAATGGTAGTTTGCATGAAGACACAGAAGCTGTTCGAGCATTAGCGAAATATCATTTTGAAAATTCTCAGTGTACTCAGTGCTCATTATCGCAGTACAGAACTAATTGGGTATTTGGTTCTGGTGATCCCAATGCAGATATCGTATTTGTTGGTGAAGCTCCTGGAGAGCAAGAGGATCTCCAGGGGATTCCGTTTGTAGGGCGTGCAGGTATTTTGTTGACAAAAATATTAAAAGCTGCCTATTTTGAACGTGAAGAGGTTTATATCTGTAATGTTGTAAAGTGTCGTCCTCCCGGGAATCGCAATCCTTCTACTGAGGAAATGCAAAGTTGTAGAATCCATTTAGAGCAGCAGCTTAGAACTATCAGGCCGAAGATAATATGTGCTCTTGGACGTATAGCAATAGCAGCTCTTGTAAACAAATCTGGCAGCATAGGGAGCTTACGAGGACGGCTTCATCGATGCGTTATTGAGGATGTGAGTGACACTGAATTCCCTGTTGTTGTGACTTATCATCCTGCAGCATTATTGCGCAATGGCGGTTTAAAACCGGCAGTGTGGGAAGACATAAAAATGCTTCGGCATGAATACGATGGCAAACAATTAGTATAGGAGAACACAATGGCGTTAGAAGGAACGGATGGAGCAAAAATAGCACCAAAGGGGCCACCACCAATGGCTCAAGCACCTCGCGGACCAATTGCTCGGCCCCAAAGCACGATGCAACAAGCACCTCCAAAGATCATGTTAGCAATTCCCAATATGGCATTTGTAGCTACAGAATTGATGATGACGATCTTGCGATGGGTCACTTCTGGTCAGTATCAATTAACGGTTTATCCACCAATGTTTTTTTCTCCAGTGTCTTATGCTCGTAACCACTGTGCGGAAGAGTTCTTGAAGAGTGATTTTGACTATCTTTTGTTTATTGATGATGATACGGTACCACCTTTAGATGCGATTGATCGTTTATTACAGCCGCAAGTAAAAGCTATCATTGGTGTTACACGTACAATGAAGACTGATGATGGCACAATGCGACCTGTTCCTGTAGTTATGAAGAGAGTTCCAGAAGGTCTTACACATTATCAGGGTAAAGGAATCGAACAGGTCGATGCAGGTGGTCTATCATGTGCATTATTACATAAAGATGTATTTAAGAATCTGACGCCACCGTTTTTTGACACAGGGCATAGTGACGCTGATGATCTCATTGGTGAGGATTTTCGCTTCTTCACCAAAATGACTGCTCATGGAATTCCGCTCTTTGCTAATTTCGATGTTAACTGCAAACATTGGAAGAAAGTGCCAATTTAAGAGTGTATTGCGATAGATGAGTAAATCAAGCTGGAGATTCGTCTCCAGCTTGGTCTATTTCAGCTACTGATTTTCCGGCATTGAATAAGACGTAGTATATTAGCCTCTACCGCAAGGAGTGAAATACAATGAAAACATTCATAGCTGGCGAAGAAGAATATCGTAAGCTACACGGTAAACACGCCCCAATTACTAAAGAAGCAGTGCAAGAAGAGTACTCAGAAATACTTGTTTGTGATTGCGAAGCACAAACGGTTCTAGTCGAAGATCCAGAACCGATGGTGAACGCAGCTGCCGACGTGTATTATTACAAATGTGTCTCTTGCAATCAGCGATTTCTATTTGTTCTTTCATCAAGGGAATTAGTCAGAGGACAATAACAAAGGAGTATAGTATGGCTACCAGTCCTGAACCCACTCAGAGTAGTAGTTTCAAAGTTGATAGTATCAAAGTAGATCCCAAAACAGGCAAAGGAACCATAGTAGTAGATATGGAAAAGGCGGATGCAGCTCTTTTGCAGGAGCATATTAATTTAGGATCGCACGTGTCTGTCAATCTTGTCATTCAAGCTAGAGGAGCGGTCGATATGGCGGCAGCTGCTCCAAAAGCGCCACCGATGTCACACGGAGCAGAAGATAAACGACCAACTAGTATAAGTGACTACACCAGCTCGTAGCGTACGCTCAAGTTTTAACTTTCCCTAAAACTTTTCAAATTAATAATAAATCTTCTCACATTTTCATAGGGAGAGTGGTTATGCCGGAAAAAGCAAGATTCTATATCTCAGTTGATCCAGGCGTTCGTACTGGCATGAGTGTGATTCGTGTTCACCATAAACGACTGATGGTTCTGGCTAGGCGCACTCTATCGATGGAAGCGGTGCAGCAAGGTGGCTTTCATCGGTGCTTTAATGAGTGGGTAAATGAGTTTCCAATTACTCGTGTTGCTATTGAAGAATTTACGCTCATTCGCAAAGTGCGTAAGACTGAGCGGCAGCGCGTTGCTTGGGAACACGCTTTTAGTGTACAGCAAGAAGCAATTGGACTAGCATCACTGCACCATTTGCGTAGTTTTCTCATTAAGCCCGACAATACTGGTTTCATCACTACCCGTCACCGTAGAGCCATTTCTCGTCACGTAAGTGGTTCGCTTGGGCGCTTTAGCAAGCACGTCATTGACACTATCGTGTTTGTGATGAAGGTTGAAGGTATTTTTGAAACGGCACAACTCAACGCTAAGGTCACTGAAGAAAGCACTTTGCAAGAAATGGCTTGGGAAGAGTCGTATCTGCACGGAGACGCTGCAGGTGCTCTTATTGAGCCTGTCAAAGGACGATTGCATGTTCATACGTCGCCATTTGGACAGTCGTCGACATTGCAAAAGTTATTGATCAATCAGGGGGATAAGGCTTTCACTGGGCACGTAGCGGTGCTAGCGGCATAATTAAATAACCTTTAAAAAAACTGTTGCGATGAATTAGTGAAGTTCACACTATTCATTATTCGCTCTTCAAAGGAGAGTTGACATGAGACGTTTGATTTTGATCAGTACGCTGTTGGTGGCAGTATTTTCGCTCAACGGATGTCTTTTCTGGGGCGGCCAGCAGATGAAGGCACTTGGAACTCTTACTCATCCGGAAGATGAATTCAAGTATGCCGAAGATGTCCCAGGGTGGGTTAAGACTGGAAAGTGGAGTAACGATGCTCTTTACGGTGTCGGATCGGCCTTCAACATCAGTCGCATGAATGCGATTGAAGATGCAAGAACGGCTGCTTTGGCCAATCTCGCAGAAAAAATGCGGACACAGATCAATCTCGAGGTTTCTCAAGTCCGTAGTACTGAAGGAACGATCGGAGCGAATACCGGACATACGAAGCGCATCATCGAAGAGCGCGTGTCAGAAACCCTCAGGAATGCGCGGATGAGTGAGGTCTTCGTCCATCGTGAGCAGGTTTGGGCTCCAGGAAAGAAAAAGCTTTGGCGCATAAGAGCTTATGTTCTGGCAACGACTGATGTCAATCTGTACGACATGTTGCAGCCGAAAGAGCAGTAAGAGGCATCATGAAAACGACAATTCAGGTGGCGTGCATACTATTGTACGCCACCTTTTTATTTGCAGCGACGCCTAATTGGACTCGTGTTATACCTGGACCAGATGGCGTCAACATATACTTTGTAGGTGTTGCTGATGGTTCACCTTCAGCAGCTACCGAACAGAAAGCATATGAAGATGCTGTGAAACAGATTATCGTGAAACTTGGTGGAAAGATAACATATAAGCATCGAGTTTTACGACATGATGAGCTCTCTGTTGGCGAAAGTGATATACGCTTTCGGTCGCAGGTAGTTCTGCCAGGCATACAAAAAGTCAAAGTTCATCGCGAATCTGAAACAACATGGGTGCTAATAGGTATATCTTCTATCACCTTCTGGGATCATTTTACTTGTCTCCAACGAGCCAAAGCACCGTGTAAGAATGTGCAATTGTATGTCAAGGGCACGACGGGATATTTTAATGGGCGTCTTAAGAATTTATTAGCCAATACTTTTACAGTAACAAAAGACTCTGCGACAAGTAATTACTCGGTAACCTATAGTAATAGCTCGTTGCAGTTTGCGAAACTTGGCAAACATTTAGCATATCGTGTTACTGCTATTGTCACTGTGTCAGATTCCTCTACAGTATTAGCCACAAAAGAATTTGTTGAGATCGGAAAAGGTTGGTCAAAAGAGGAAGCAGAAAACGACGCGTTGGATTATATTGTAATGGACGCTGTTGATTTAGTGAGAGTGGCGATATGTGGCGAACCCTGTCAATAATCATTTTGTGCACTGTTGGAGCAATAGCTCAACAAAGGGCTATTACTCCAACAGTTGCACTGCATTTTATAAGACATTCAGCTGATAGTGAACATACTCTTTTTCAAGAACAACAGTGGATAGATGTTACCAGTACAGCGATTGCACAACAACTCGATGAACACTTTCAGCCTATTCGATTAGGCGGTACAGATCCTTATCTATCTGCAGATTATATCGTTGATCTGCGCTATGCTCTCATTGCTAAAAGCTGGATGAGTGTAAAACATAGCGGTAGCTTCAAAAAGAGTGTTCCTGGTGCATGGTATCATATTCGCGTAGAGGCACGCCTTATTAATGCCGGCAGTAAGCAAGTCGTTGCATCATGCGTTATTGTAAGAACATTTGAGCAACAGTGGAGTTTGGGAGAGCCTCATATCGAGTTCGATTATGTATTGGCCCAAAGTTTAAAGCTCGGTAAGCAGATAGGCAAACAGCTTTTAGATATATATCTCCACAACTTACAAGTCACGCGAAATGTTACCGTAGCACTTCATGTTGAACCAGAGTTTTATGGCGAACAGTATTTTCATTACAAACCGTCTTATGATGCTATAGATTCTGATAGTGATATTGTTGTTTCTACCGTGGAAGAATTGGGCTATCTTCCGTTCCGTAGTGTCATTCATCATAGTAATGGTTCGTTTGATCTAAGCTTATCCAATGACGGCACTGCTTATGTAGGTGAAATGCAGCAACTTAGATCGAAGATTGCTCGTGAGTTAATGCGAAGCGATTTCACCATTGTAGAAAGAACAAGGTTAGAGGAAGCACAGAACGAACAGTTGCGAAGCGAAGCAGGGCTCGTTGATAAACGCGTTGCCACTGTTGGATTATTGGGGGATATACCGGCGGATTTAATTTTGGTCGGTGACCCACAAAGTGGTATTAAGCTCATCGAGCGTAAGACGCGACGTATTGTCGGCATATATACTGGTAAAGCCGGTAGCACGTCGATTTCTGGAGGGTTCTTACCACAGAGAGATAATAGAGATGATGCAAAAGATATTGTACGTAAATTAAACAGAACGTACAAAAGAAGCCAACAACTTAATACATTTCTCAGTGTCAATATAGATTTGCATTCAAAAAGAGAGTATAATGAAGGGGATAATGTATTTATACAGCTTGTTCCCTCAGTAACCTCGAATATCTTAGAGCGCAAACTGGGCTCGCATAGAGAGCCGATTTATGCTGGACATATTCAGGTAGGGGAATATCGTTTTGCCGGCGATTTGTTAATAGGACGATATCGCAGTAAGCAAGGCATCATAGACGATGTAGCTGAAGATGCTTTATGGTACGTTGCTCTTAATAATCGTGTCGCACAGCATCTATTGTTGAACAAAACGGCTCAAGTGTTCGAGAGTCATCAGACTTTTGAGTTAGAGCAAGAGGACAAACGTGTAGTTTCCAATTTAGTTGATAATTCAGTACAAAACCCTTTATATAGCAAACACAGAACTCACTATTCCATAAGGGGTTACGCCGATTTTAGTCAAAGTTTATCGAATGAACAAGATGAATATGCTGTAGTCATTCAAGTTGTGGATGCCACAGAGCAGATTGTAGCTACAAAACGGTTCGTATATTGTTATCCGAAGTTCGATAAGCTCTGCGATGACGTAGCTCATTTTGTTGAACGATTTTTAGCCCAGGAGCAAGCAGTCAATGGCCAAGACCTTTCACTTAATTGACCAGCAAAATTTTGGCGAATCTGGAATCGATGCAGAGATCTTTGCAACGTTCGAGAGTGAGCATAATTTCTCTAATGGTGCTATATTGACCAATATTGAAGGCTGCGATGATAAGATGTACGGCATAATGCAGTCCATCACTGATGTTGACACAGGAGAGATACGACTTGTTGTTGGGGAGGTTAAGTTCGGTCGGGTATCCAATATAGCGACGCCAGATGGTCGTGCGCCTATTATCAGATAATTTTTGCTACCAACGACACTCCCTGAGTTATATTAGTAGAAAACTTAAAAAAAACTTTAAAATATGTAAATATACAACATATTTTCTACTACATTCAAGTTTTCATAGCCAAACAAAAGGGGGCTGTACTTGGAAACGCACGGGGGTAACACGAGAACATTGAGTAGATATCGCCACATCTGTGAGGTGCCGGCTGATCTATTGACTCAATGGTTGGCTCAACATTGTTTTGTCTGTGGAGGAGATACTGCTCGTCTTGAACAGCAGTGGAGAGATTTAAATAAGGAATGGGCTGAAGAAGCTACTCCAGATGCTCTTGAGCATTGGTGTGAACGTCTGGGTGTAAATTATGATGAAGTTAAAAAACGTATTGCAAACGGGCTACTATGCGATACACCACCAATGTATACTATCCAGCCTACCTTAAACACTGCTTTAGGTGGAGAGGCCGATACATATCACATCTGTGGTACATGTTTCGGCGATATGTTTGACGATGTTTTCGAGAATGGTGAGCGACAAGTCAAAGACATTAAAACTCATATGGTGTTGCTTGCTATCGTTAAGGCATTAAAAATCAACATTGAGTAGTATTCGTGTGGTTGTGGGAGGAGAATTGAATTGATAAGTGCAACTTTGTTGCATTGCCAATACCTTTTCGTCTGCAAAGCGAATCTGATAAAGCGCACCGATACAATCATAAGTTGTACTTGGCGAGGTTAATCTTAAATCTGGTCCGAGTAACAGCAAAGATTAAGGTGCCAGTCATTGCTCATTATATCAGAGCTCATTTAGGCATATCGGTTCTTTTTGAATCTTGCAACCACACCTTATAAGGAGAAAATAGTATGGCTCAGACTTTAGCACAGGCTCTTCGCGATCTTAGTGAGCAAAACAATCGCTTGCAACTGTTGCGAGAGCAATTCAATGATGAATTGACGTTTGAAGTAATGACAGAGGAATTCATTGCCGATCCTATATCGGCTCAGGGTAACGCACCTGGACGCCCCAAGCAAAACCTTGATACAATAACAGCAACATTGGGTATTATTGGCCAATTGAAGTTGCGTATTCAAATAACCAACATCAGCACTTACGTGACTTACGATGGTCAAAACTGTCGTTTGTCTGAGCTCCTGTTGCTTATTCACGATCTCAAATCGCGGCTCAATCTCATTAAGTCGTTGTGTACGCGCCGAGGTGGCAGTTCAAGGATGCATCTGTTTCATGGTAACGACGAGCAGGTGAAAACTTTATTGGACTACGATGTTGACAAAATGAGAGAAGAGCGTGATCGTCTTATAACAGAAGTCAATCGACTCGATCTTTTCATTCAGCAGACCAACTTTAACACCGAATTGATACAATGAAACTTTTACTCTTATCCGCAACGTTGTGTGAACATGCTGCACAACAGCATACGTGTTCGAGCTCTGTGTCAGAGCAAGTGTGCTACCATCGATGGCGGATAGGGTAAAAATAACTTTACAAAGCAGCCAAAGATGGTAGCACCCGACGATTCGGTGCTACCATTTTTTTTGCCAGGAGCAGTCTGATGGATAATGAACCGAGGGTAATTTTAGTAACAGGTGGCTGTGGGTTCATTGGTGGTACGTATATAAGGTTGCTAGCAAAGAAATATCCAAGTACTTTAATTGTTAATATCGATTGTCTTACGTATGCTGCTCATCCGGAATCGCTAAATGCTCTCGTAGAGAGTGATAAATATCGTCATTACCAAGTAGATATACGTGATTGCAATGCTGTTTCACAAATTTTTAACCTGCATGATCCTGATTATGTAGTACATTTGGCTGCTGAAAGTCACGTAGATCATAGTATCACAGGTCCTGAAATTTTTGTTCAGACTAATATTGAAGGGACGATAGTGCTTCTTGAAGCGGTACGCACTTTATGTAGTGGCCTTAAACGTTTTGTAATGGTTTCGACAGATGAAGTCTATGGAAGTCTAGCGTTAGATGATCCACCCAGTAGCGAAGAAGATATACTTTATCCAAGGAGTCCTTACTCGGCAAGTAAAGCTGGCGCTGAACATTTAGCCCTGTCATATTTAGAGACATATGGTCTTCCTGTCACTATTACGCGTGGCAGTAATAATATTGGTCCTTGGCAGCATCCGGAAAAGGTTTTACCTGTATTCATTATTAAGGCGTTACGTGGTGAAAATTTACCCGTTTATGGCAATGGTAAAGCAGTCCGCGATTATGTTCATGTTGAAGATCATTGTATAGGTATTGAGACTGTACGAGAGTTTGGGGAGATTGGAGAGATTTATAATGTAGGCGGTGATAATCAGACCGATGGTATCCAATTAGCAGAGGCTGTTTTAGCACACATTGCTACTGCTTCGAAAATAGAATTTGTTACTGATCGTCCAGGACACGATATGCGCTATGATCTGAGTTGTGAAAAGATCGAAAATACACTCGGATGGAAACGAAGTTTTGACTTTAATACTGCACTTACACATACTATTGAGTGGTATAAAGCCAGTAAAAATTGGTGGGATCCAATAGCGCCATGAGCACACCCGAACAAATACAAGAACAGTACAATATCTTCGTGCGGGTTATAGAGGGAAAAGAGATTAATCGTTTACCTCTCGAAGAGCTTTTAAGCACTGGGTTCACCAAAGAGAATTCAGATCTATTGAAGGGCATGTATAATGTTGTTTTAGAGCAAGATGGTAAGGTTATCCTATTGATACCAACCGCTGAGGTTAAGAGCCCTGAAGAGCGAAACCTTGCTCTTCTGCAGCGGCAGAAAGAACGCATTGAACAACAGATTACGCAGACGCAAGAGCAAGTTAAAAAGCAGCGAGAGCAAGAACGGGAATTAGAGTTGCGCCGCGCGCAGGAAAAAGAAGCAGTGGCGTTGAGACAACAAAAAGAAGATGAAAAAAAGGTTCAAGCACGACTTCAACAAAAGCATATTACACAACCAAGAGTTTTTAAGAAGACGCAATAACGGAGGGTTGGCTCGAACTGGATAAGGCACTGGTCTTGAAAATCAGCGAGTCCGCGAGGGCTCTGGGGGTTCGAATCCCCCACCCTCCGCCATAATAAACAAAGGATGCACAATGAACATAACAACAGAGGCCGCAGGAGATGCTCGTATAGAAGAAGCAGATGCACTTTTAGCAGCGAAAGCAGAGAAGTCAACTGACACAGCGAATGCGGTCCTTTGCAGCGGGTAACAAACGATCCGGTAGTACATTAATGGTACGATTGTTAAATTTGCATCCTGAAGTGTTAGTGACACATGAAGCGGATACAAGTTGGATTGTGTATCAAATGGTAAAACAGATGAATTTTGAAGGATATCCGCTTGATGGCAATGGAAGAATGAGGATAACACTTAAATAATGCCAAGATATAATGAAACAGTATGCATCGCTTGAGTTGACCTCTGAGCAAATTGTTGAAGTATTCCAAAAGATGCAGAAAAACGGATACGAACACGGCACCTGTTACCTAACGATGCAGTACCAGCACCATATGATGAAAACACCATTAAATGGGTTGGAGATAAAGGCCCAGTGCAATATGCTGATCCTTTAGTGCAGTAATTTATTATGGAGCATTTTCCAACGCCTGTTTTATATACATGGTGCGACATCCACAAGCCGTTATTGTAAGTATGCAGCAAATGTTTCAGAATGGGACGCGTGTTCCGTAGTTCTGGGATGAGGCACTCAGGCACAAGAGTCCAGGACAGCTCTTTGAATATTGGACAACATACGAAGAGTGGATACTTAAAGCTAAAGATCAGGGATTGCCGATTTGGACTCTTTGTTTTGAAGATCTGTGTAGCAATCCAATGTCAGAAATGCGTGCGGTTTTGCATCGCTTGGATTACGCTCAGCTGGTTTGCACGATGTAGTTCAAAGCGGTGTCAAAGCCAATCCGAACCGCAAATATGTTAACCAAAGATTGCTACAATATTCGTCACGCACACAAGCTGTAATGGATGTATACGGTTATACAAAGCAAATTGCCCTCTAGCACAACTGGTAGTGTGCCTGACTCTGGATCAGGAGGTTGGGGGTTCGAATCCCTCGAGGGCAGCCAATAATATGGAGTAACAAAATGGCAGAAGATCCAGTTCACGAAGAGAATGGTGAATGGTACTTTTGGAATGAAACGTGGGCAGATCGACATGGTCCTTTTGAGAATGAAGAAGCTGCTAGAAAAGCTCTAGCGAAGTATTGTGAATATTTAGATATGCAGTAAAACTATTGCCTTGTCGTTCAATTGGTAGGACAACGGATTTTGGATCCGTTTATCGGGGTTCGAATCCCTGCAGGGCAGCCAATTATTGCTCCGTCGTTCAACTGGTAGGACGCCAGATTTTGGTTCTGGATGTTGGGGGTTCGAGTCCCTCCGGAGCAGCCAATTATTATGTTGATTTGGATTGATGCAAAGTTCTTTTGTGGCGGAGTAGAATGTGATGATGAGACAAAGATCATCACGAAATATCCTCCAATATTAAGGAAGTTTGCAGGACAGCATGCAAAAAATCTTCTAAAGTGGTTAAAAAGGAATAATAACCTGAATGGCTATCACGTGTTCCGAGAAGAAGACGATTGAATTCATCAAGGAGATGCGAGAGAAGTCTGGTCTAGGCTTGATGGATGTAAAGCGTGCTGTTGAAAAGTGTGGTGAAGACGAGCTTTTAGTCCTTGGATTTTTAAAGTATTATGGATGTGCTGTCTATATAAAAGGCGGCCAAAAAGCATATGATGAATGGGTCATGACTAATGCACATCAATTCAAGAACGAGGAGTTGCACAAACGGAGGGTCAAGCCGACGTGGCGACGGCACCTGTTTCGAAAACAGACGAGCGAAAGCCTTAGAGGTTCGACTCCTCTACCCTCCGCCATAAAATTGGAGGAGCAAGCCGATTGGTTGACGGCAGCTGCTTGGAAAGTAGTCGAGCGAAAGCCTTGCAGGTTCGATTCCTGTCTCCTCCGCCATTTTGTGATTTACTAGGCCCTCGCATGACCGTCCCGATGATAAGAGCAAAGGCCGTTAATATTGTCGCCTAGTAAATCACGACAGCCCAGGTGCCCGAATGGTTAAGGGAGCGGTCTGCAAAACCGTTATTTGCTGGTTCGAATCCAGTCTTGGGCTCCGTAATTAAAAGGCAATATATTGTCTCTTAACTCGAGAAATCCAGGTTAAGAGGCAATATATTGACAGTTAATATTATGAGTTTTAGAACAATAGGCAAAGAGAAGAAGAAGGTAATAGCCGCAGAAATCAAAATGTTGCTTCATGCGAGTCGTAATTGTCTGCGCAATACAGGTACAAATACGCAAATTATAAGATTTAATAGCATGGATGCATATTATGGTGAAGCCTTTGGAATGATGAGGCCATTGGTGACTTTTGGGTTTGGCTATTTTGGATCTTCAAATCTTGATGCAGTAAAAGAGGAGAAAAGTGCTCACCCTGAAGATAATTTGCGGTGGTGGTTTGATAAGCTTTGTGATGAAGTGCTGGAGGAGGAGGGTTATAGAAAAGATAACATCTGTGAATACTGCATGGAACGTTACGGTAAAGATTCCAGAGAATATAATGACGCAGAACGTGAAGAGAAGTATTTTTTGTCGATGGCAGGTGTTCCAGGCTCCAAGATAGAAGTCTCAAGAGAAAAATGGATCGAAGCAGAACGTGGTGCGGGATTCCGTCCAAAGGGTGGTGGCAACGGACCAACCACAGGTGGATTCTCAAGTGATGCATTATCCGGAAGTATCGAAACAGTTTGGCATACACAAAAGGAGCTGGCCAATCAAGTTCCAACTTAATTTTAACTTCATCATGTAATGAAAAAGCAAAGATTCTCGAAACCATTACAAACAAGCCCACGATGGAAGCGCAAGCAATCAAAATAGTCACTAAGCTACAACAGGCAGGATTTCAAGCCTTGTTCGCTGGTGGCTGTGTTCGCGACTACCTCATTGGGCAGGAACCACAAGACTATGATATAGCAACTAATGCTTCTGCAGAAACTGTGCAGTTGCTATTTGACAATACTAAAGCAGTAGGTGAGCATTTTGGAGTTGTCTTAGTTGAGCTGGACGGGTACTCCTTTGAAGTAGCCACATTTCGGCGCGATGGACCGTATAGAGATGGTCGACATCCGGAGTATGTAGTTTCTGGGTCAATAATAGATGATGCATTCCGTCGTGATTTTGCAATCAACGCAATGTTTTATGATCCGGTTGCTGATGTGTTGTACGATTATGTTGCCGGTAGACAAGCCATAATGGATGAAAGAATCGAGTTTGTCGGTACACCAGCACATCGTATTCGTGAAGATAAGTTGCGAATGTTGAGAGCAGTACGGTTTGCATTGCGACTTGATTTTGAAATCAGACAGGAAGATGGCGATGCAATTCGTCAGCATGCATCTGAGATTCATCAGGTAGCTCCCGAGCGTATTCAATGGGAACTGATGAAAATGTTGAGGACTCGTAAGCCCCGAAGGTTCTTTGAGTTGATGCATTGGACAGGCCTGATGGGCGAAGTTCTTCCTGAGGTTGATGCTCTTAGAGGTGTTGAGCAACCTTCTGAGTTTCATCCTGAGGGAGATGTATGGGAGCATACAATTCAGGTGCTTGAAAATTTGCCAGAAGATGCTTCAGACGAGTTGATACTTGGGGCATTATTACATGATATAGGCAAGCCACTAACCTTTGCAATTACTGATCGTATTCGTTTTAATGGGCATGATCAGGTAGGAACATTGATGGCAGACGATGTTCTGCGTAGGTTGAGGTTTCCCGTGGAAACGATCGAGCATGTTAGTCATCTTGTGGCTAATCACATGAAGTTCCAGTACGTCGACAAGATGAGGATATCTAAGCTCAAGCGCTTTATGCGATTGCCAAAGTTCGAAGAACATATGTTATTACATAGAGCCGATTGCTTGGGATGCCATGCATTGCTGGATAATTATGAGTTTGTCATGGAAAAGCTTGCGAGCTTTGAGCCACAAGAGATAGATCCTCACCCGCAAGTTCAGAATGCGAATCGTTTGTTTACAGGTGATGATTTAATCGCTTTAGGATTTAAGCCAGGGCCAGTTTTCAAAGACATTTTGGGCCTAGTCGAAGATGAGCAGTTAGAAGGTAACATATGTGATAAAGAAGCAGCTATTGCATTTGTGCAGGAAACATTTCCGGAAGGAGTAGTATCATGAAGTTGGTGATTATAGCAACCATCGCATTAATTGTTCTGGTTGTTTTGATTCACCTGCAGCCAGCGAGGTGGCGACTTAAACTCGCAAGGTGGCTTGTACGCACCACCGATATTCAAAGGAGTGAAGTAAACGCGTTCTTGGCAGCAGATACATATCACGGGCTGCTATACAATGCCAGCACCGGGGTTGTATGGAGAAAGAATGAAGCCATCAAGGATGGCGAGAATTTCTTGGATCCGAGTAGTAGGGAAGTATTAATTGAACTCAAATCAGGAGTAGCGAGAAATGCGTCGCGTTATTAATTTCTTAGCAGTACTGGTAGTAGCCATCGCAGTTACCGGCTGTGGTGAGTCAGTTCCGGATGGCCATCAAGGATATCTTGAGCCCTGGATGAAAACGATCCAACCCGACAAAGTCTACGGTGAGGGTTGGCACTGGATGCCAATCGACGATCTGGTCGTTATCGACCATCGTGAACGAGTGACGGAATATAACAACCTTGATATTCGGCTCGCTTCGCAGAAAATCAACCTCGAGAAGGTTGAAGTGTCGATCTCATGGCGCGTACAACCGAACAAGGGTGGCTATTTGATCAAAAAGCTCGGCTTCCAACGTTTGCCAGGAAAGCTCAGGCAGGCCGATATTAAGGCGGTCAAGGGTGTGATTGGTGGCGATACGTTGATGACGATCGATGCGATTTTTGAGCAACGTGATCTTCTCGCTGCCAATATCAAAGCGACATTAGCGACATCGTACGATGAATTCTACTGTGAACCGATCGCAGTGAGCATCATTAATGTCGATATTCCACCGAATATTGATGAGGCAAATGCGCGACGGCAAGCGCTTGCGATCGAGAAAGATGCAGAGGCCGACCGTCTTGCAATTGCGAAACTGCAGACTGAACGTCGAGAAGAAGAGGGCCGAGCCGCAGCAGCTTTCCAGGAAGAGGTCGGAGAAATCACGGCCGAAGTACTTGAGATGCGAAAGCTCGAGAACGTCACTCTCGGCTGGGAGGTCATTCGAGAGGGCCTAGAGAAAGGCCTGATTACAAGTGTGGTTCTACCGTTCCCGATGGCTCTAGATGGGAATCTTACGTCGCCTACGCCACATGCAACGGAAGCGCGTAAGCTCATCGGTAGGCAGTAAAGGGCGTTTAACTCAGCTGGTCAGAGTACCTGCCTTACAAGCAGGAAGTCACTGGTTCGAGCCCAGTAACGCCCACCATAAGAGTAGCTGGCCGAGATCATTTCGGTCAGCTACTCAGAAACAAGAGTAATAAAATGCTGGATGAGACTCGAAGAGAGCAAGTAGAAGCCGTAGCAAAAGATACAGTGGTAAAGTTATTCAGCCAGATCCTCAAGATATGTTATTGCTGATGGCAATACAGACTGAGGTACTTTTATCGATCGATGAACGTTTGGAAGCGATGCAGGAGACACAAGAGGAAATCTTAGGGCGCCACTTGAGACAAAGGTAGATACCAAATGGCTCCTAGTAATTTATACCCTGTATATGAAGACGTTAACGGATATAGGTTTGAAGTTATCCCAGTACACACGGACAGAAAGTCATAGCGTGTTCTGATTAGTTTGGATGGTGACCGTAGCTCAGTTGGTTAGAGCACTAGGTTGTGGCCCTAGAGGCTGCGGGTTCAATCCCCGTCGGTCACCCCATTTTAAATGTTGAGGTTGTGATGAGTATTAACGAAAGAACAGCACGTGCAACAAGAGTGTAGTTGTTAGTTACACTATTATTGGCGGCGAGCTTCATGATAGGAAAGCACTTATTCGCATAACCGGGGTAGCTCAGTTTGGTCAGAGCAACTGATTCGTAATCAGTAGGTCGAGGGTTCGAATCTCTCCTTCGGCTCCAAAATAAAATGAATGATTCATACGAGGGGAACAAAAAATGGCAGAGCCAGGTCCAATCTCAATGGACTTCATGTACTGGGGAAAGAAGTACAACGCAGTTTTTAGAGTCGCAGGTATAACGCTTGCTGATTCTTGGGATCGAAAGAAAGAAAGATGTTTGGCCAAGCTTAAAGAAAAGGTGATAGAAGCAGGTGGCAATTGGCATGATGAATTTGACAATCCAGACGAGTGGCCAGGCAGACATTATCGTGTAAACAAAAAGGTTTACAACAAAGAAGAATTTGAGGAGCTCAAGGCTAAGCACAAAGGCCTGAGAGTGAGTGATGATTCTCAAGTTGAAGAACCAGAAGAAGAAACACTCAATGGTGACAACGAAGTGGAAACTACGATGGCCAAGTCCAAGAAGAAAAAGGGTCGTAAGCCGAAGCGCGAAAAACTATTCAAGAATTAATGGGGGTGTAGCTCAGTTGGGAGAGCAATGGCTTTGCAAGCCATAGGTCGTGGGTTCGATTCCCATCACCTCCACCATATAATGAGAGGATGTTATGAGTAGGGATCGAAATATGAAATTGTTACTATTTTTAGGGTTGAATATTCTATATCATGCTCTGTTGAGTTGAGTTTGGAACGCAGTATGAGGCCATAGCTCAGTTGGGAGAGCGCTTGAATGGCATTCAAGAGGTCGAGAGTTTGATTCTCTCTGGCTCCATCATTTTGAGGCAAAATGAAAAAGATTCAGTTATATATGAAAGTTTACGAGATCATGGTAATAACAGCCTGTATACAGTTTTTTTTGGTGAAGTAGCTGTCGATAGATATTTGAAATGGTTAGATTTGCCAAACTTTGATAAGGAAACATGAACGATATGAACGAAGCGACTGACAGAAGAGATCGCAAAGAGATGCTCGAATTAGCAGAAACATATCTTGACATTACAAGATGTGTAGGTGGTCATCTCGTACATCGGAGATATATGTGGCCGTTATAACAGTAATCAGCCCACAGGTAGTAGTGGCTACTGTTGCAAAGAGAAAGTTCGGGGGTCAAATGCGCGTGCAGATGGCCTGCCCAAGATCAAAGGAAAGTGGACGGTGCTGTAGTGAAGTTTTTTACGAGTGATCACCACTTTCTTTATACCAATATTATCCCGTTACTGTGATCGTCCATTTGATTCGGTTAAACAAATGGACGAAACGTTGATAACCAATTGGAATGAAGTAGTTGGACCAGAAGATAAAGTTTATCATCTGGGAGATATTGTTTTTTCCAAAGAAGATACAGATTCAGCACTATCGCTTCTTGAGAGATTGAACGGTAAGATTTTTTTGATCAAAGGCAATCATGATCGATCAGTTATCAATGGTAAATGCAGAAGACGCTCTGAGTGGGTAAAAGACATACACGTTGTTCGCACGCAAGTTAATGGTGCAAAGCAAGATATTATTCTAATGCACTATTTGATGCGAACTTGGGATTGAGCACATTATGGAGCAGGGCATCTTTTTGGACATACACATGGAAGGTTTGACTCAGTTGATACTGGGTTGAGTTTCGATGTGGGTGTTGACTCGCACAATTTTAAACCTTTATCATTAGATTAATATAGCAGAAATAATAGAAATAATGGAAACAAAGAGTGATGGGCAATTATTCGTTGCAGATAGTGTTCTAGTGGCCCTATCGTCTAAAGGTTAGGACATCAGGCTTTCAACCTGAAGATCGCGGGTTCAAGTCCCCGTGGGGTCACCATTTAATATTTTAGCCCCGTCGTCTAGCGGCCTAGGACGCTGGCCTCTCAAGCCAGAAACCGCGGGTTCGAATCCCGTCGGGGCTACCACTTTACAAGGAGACAGCAATGCGATTTTACGTGTTAGTCGCTTGGAACATCATCGGACTGGGCTTTTTGGTAGGCATTATTGGTCTTATAGCGGCCGTAGTGAGGGGATGCTAAAAGAGAATAATAGCTATGTGTATTCATTGTTGCCAGAGGAAATACAAAGAGTGGTTAAGAACTCAAAGTGACGGCTCGTTTTTCTACTGGCCCGACTGGGCTCAAGCCATTTACGCCGGATTTGTTTGTGGTCTGCTTTCATTGAGTCTTGCTGTTTTATGGGAGCCCCTCTTTTTAACAGGGGCATTATAATGAGACGTGGAGCTAGAATTAGAAGCCAGATTAAATCAATTATATCTGTGTTTGCTATTTTTGTCGTAGTGGGTGTTATTCTCGGTATTTTATATATGGCTTTCTTTGGTGGAGTATCAATCTCAAGCAATGTTGCAGTCGACTCAACAGATATTCAGTATTTTAAGGATGAGCGTACTGGTCTGTGTTTTGCTATTGTAGCCAGTGGTCGATTCATAGAAGATGCTTCTGGCCTTGGTTTTACACATGTTCCGTGTGATAGTATTCCTGAGTTTGATCCTCGATTTGAGGACGGCGAATGATTGCCAAAGTCCGTGGATGGTCAAGAGATTCATTAGGCTTTTGATAAGCCCGCGTAGCCCAATTGGCAGAGGCAATAGTTTCAAAAACTATTCAGTATAGGTTCAAATCCTATCGCGGGCACCAATAAAATGAAGAGAACATGATGGACGAACAACAAGCACACGAGGTTGTCGAGGATTTAGTTCCAGACCCATTGGTGGTGCGTCGCTTTGTTCTCCAAGCAATAGACGATGAACCGGAATTTACTGATGAAATGCCAGATGAGATGCGAACAGCCATGTTGCAAGCGTTAGAAACTCGTGATGTTGATGTCTTGGCTGAAGTACTCAGAATGACAGTTCGAATGACGAAACAAGGGATTCGTGAGTGTGTTGAGAAGTTAACGCTTTATCCTTATCCTTCAAGGGGGATGTAATGGCAGTTGAGGAAGTAATCAAATGTGATTTCACAGGAAAGCCTGCAAAGAAGTCGCATCATGTATGGTTCAAGTATAAGGGAAAATGGATCCAGGCGTACGTTGCTTTTGATATGAAGACGGATCGTAATTCAAGTTTCCCTTTCGATGATTGTCATGTTGCACCTGATGTTGCAAAACGCATGTTAAAGAGGATGGGCAAAGAAGGAATATTAACCCAGCCCGAAGAGTTTGATTAGGTCTGCGTAGCCCAACTGGTAGAGGCATCAGGCTTAAACCCTGTTCAGTGACGGGTTCGAATCCCTCCGCAGACACCATATTGATATTTGTGAGACTTATAGGAGGAGAAAGCCTATGAGTCTCACAAATATACAAAAGCGCAACCTATTACGTCGCGGATTAACTGAGGATAGGTTTAGACAAGTTTGTGAAGAGAGTCTTACAGCTACAAAGGCCTGTGCTACTCTCGAAATGCAGTATGGTACTTTCAGATCATACGCAATAGCTCTTGGCTGCTTTGAACCCAATAAGGCAGGTAAGGGGATCAAACGAAACAAGTTACCTACAGTGCCAATCCAAGATGTTCTAAGTGGTAGATATGCTTATAGTAACGCTTATTTGTTGAAGAAGCGACTCATTAAAGAGGGGATCAAAGAAGAGAAATGTGAATGCTGTGGATTAAGTGAGTGGCGAAATGCTCCGATAGCGCATCAATTGCATCATAAAGATGGCAATCGAAATAATAACAGATTAGATAATTTAGAGCTATTGTGTCCTAACTGTCACTCTCAAACGGAAACATTTACCGGACGGAACAAAGGGAAATAACACTAGGGGCTGTGGCGAAATTGGCAGACGCGACAGATTTAAGATCTGTTGTCCGCACGGACGTGCAGGTTCGATTCCTGTCAGCCCCACCATTATATTGACAAAGTGAATGCGCTTTGTAATACTAACGTAGCAAAGTAGCAAAGTAAACTGACTTTGTGTCCAGGTGGCCCAATTGGCAGAGGCGCCAGCTTGAGGTGCTGGTTGTTGGAGGTTCGAATCCTCTCCTGGACACCATTTTATATCGGAGGGTTGGCCGAGTTTGGTAATGGCACCGGATTGCTAATCCGAGGTTAGGGGAAACCCTACGGAGGTTCGAATCCTCTACCCTCCGCCATTTTTTCTTGAGGGAAACAAAATGATTGAAGGGTTTGCCGCATTTCATAGAATTCAGCACTTGTTACAGACGAACAAGTGGGTGCAATGTGTCGAGCGCGATTGTCCAAGATCGTGGCGACAAGAAAGAGCAGTAGAGCTATCTACAAGTCAACAATGTAAGTTTATCATTGCTCTTGGCGATAGCTCATATACGTTATATGTCGAGGGTTTTGATCAGCAAACGCCAAAACGGCGTATCTATCAGAAGGTGTATTCTGATATGACACAGATGCAGATTGCTGATATTGAAGCGGTTATTGTAAATCCCGAATTGGCCTTAAGAGCCATAGCTCCTGGTCTTCGTGTACAAGTAGATTATGAGGAAATCGGTTAAGCATGCTCGATGTGGCAAAAACCACTGAACTCATTGTACATCAGTTAGAACTTACTAAGGGCGACGTTGTGATATTTCAAATAGACGGCGTTCTGAGTGATGATGACAAGGCTGATCTTGGTCGTGCAATGGTTAATGCCATGAGCCGTACAGGAAAGGCAGTTAGTACCGCAACAATTAACACGAGTAAACTCGACGTAATGAAGATTCCCCGCACCGAAGCAACTGCTCATAGTTATATCTTCTATGTTGAGGGTGATTTCGATTATGCACAGCAGATCGAAGCTAAATTGAGTAAAATATTGAGACATGTTGTTGTATTGCCAAGGTTTGGATAAAGGTGAATGAAAGAAATGATCAAAATCACTCCAATGGCAGCGCTTTAAACAAACACACTCTTGTCCTTGCTTCTACATACCAGCCCATACAAGTTATTGCAACTCGTCACGCTGTAGAACTACTCTACAGAGGTGCGGCTAAAGTTATCGGAAGCGAAGACGTTGATAATGTTATTGCGCTGTACCAACCTTTTGACTGGATGGAGTGGGCAAACGCCTGTCGGACATTAAATGGGCGTCACGAGCATGCTCTGTCTCATATTGGCTTTATTCATGGCACGAATGGGTTTCGTATTTTAAGACCTTCTGTATTATATTTGAGACATTTCCATCAGTTACCATTGAAACATGTGCACCTTACGCGTCGCAACATTCATATACGTGATGGTTTTACATGTCAATATTGTGGTGATAAGCCAGGAACACAACGTCTCAATGTCGATCATGTTATCCCTTTATCTCGAGGAGGCAAAACTTCATGGGATAATCTTGTAAGTTCATGCTACAGCTGTAACAGTAAAAAAGAGGATATGACGCCACAGAAGGCAGGTATGACTTTAAAGAAAAAGCCTAAGAAGATGCATTGGTTTGCTTTGATGAGATTTCGTTTACAAGTGGCGAATCACAAATATCCTGATTGGAAACCCTTTTTGCAGCAATATATAGAGGAGTAGTTAGATCATGAAGTGTTTTTATCATAATGATGCCGATGGGAAATGTGCAGCGTTCTGGGTCCACAATACACAAAAGGCAAGAGATGAACATGAACCGTATTTTCAAGTAGTAGACTATGGTCGTCCTTTTCCCCACGATATGGTAAAACCGGGCGAGCAGGTCTGGATTGTTGATTTTTCGCTTGAAACAGCAGATATGGAAGAGTTAATCCAAAAGTGTGGTATCGAGAATATTTATTGGATTGATCATCATAAAACCGCCATTGATAAATATGAGGGTTTCCCTCATGATCTTCAAGGGGTTAGAGACATTGAGAAAGCTGCATGCGAACTTACATTTCAATTTACGCAGTGGTGGTCCCGTCCTGAGGATGATGAGCGGACTTTCGAGGAGTTCTGCATAACGCTTGAGACACCACTTTTTACTCAGCTCATCGCAGATCGTGACATATGGAAATGGGAGTTTGGCAAGAGTACAAAGCATTTTTATGCAGGTTCTCAGTTGCTTGATACACGTCCATTTTCAAAGGATTGGGAGCGTTTACTTAATGAGCCTAACTTCTGTGAGCAAATCAAAGAGAACGGCAAGTTAGTCGAACAATTCAGAGCTCGTCAGCGCCGCATTGACATAAGTTACTTTGGTTACGAAGTTGAGTTTGAAGGTCATCAGTGTATGGCTATCAATGGTCCTGCATCTGGTGACCTCGGACAAAACGTAAGGAGCCAAGGTTACGAAATTGCTATTATATACCGTCGAGATAAGGCCGGACAGTGGACAGTTAGTTTATATTCCGACAGTGTTGATGTTGGTGAAATTGCTCGTGCTTTTGGCGGTGGTGGGCATAAGGGCGCTGCTGGATTTAAAACGGATGAAGATCCTAATTCTCTGTGGTTATGAAAACGTATCAGTATGCAATTGTGTCGTTAGTAGGTGAGAACTCTATTCCTGGTTGCTTACAAGCTGAACTCGACACATTGGGAGCGCAGGGGTTTGCCCCTGCGTTCCCTTTTAATTGTGTTGATGGTTCTAGTGCAATACTTTTGGTAAAAGAAGATGAAGGGCGAGAGTTCAGAGATATAGTTCGAGGTAAAAGAGAATCATGAATCTTACTCTCAGTCAGTGTATCAGCGATCAGCTAGATATTTTGGAAAAGGTCGGAAGAGCTTTTCTAATTGGCACGTTTGCCAAGGGAAAATGTTCAGAGCACAATGTTGATATTCTAGTCATTGGTGGACCTGACGTTTCTGCACAGGAGGCGCGCAAACTACTTCTTCAAGAAGCCGAAGAGTTCTACAATAATACGAGTTTAGTATTGCATGTATTTGTGTATGGTATTCTTGTGCACAATACAGTTTACCCTGTATTCTCAGCAGCAAACAATGATGTTCTTGTTGGTTTGTTGACCACCGGAAAGCCTTGGCATCGATATTGGCATTGGTTTTGGATGACATGTCGCTCTTGGGAAAAGCGATTATGGGAGAAACTGTCACGTCGCAAAAAGCGAACGTTAGTTGTCAATATCCATAAAGAGCTATTGCAAGTACAAAAAATGCTCAAATCATATTTGAAGAGCGTGAAGACATAGCATCTCAAGTGCGAGGAATGTGTACAGTAAGAGCTCGCAATACTTTCGCTATTGTTCGGCAGCTCAAGAAGGACGGATTCAAGTACATTCAGGCAGAAAAGAAGAAGAAACGCTTAAGGGTTTGGCATGTTCGCAATATTGTCATTGAGAGTTTTGATGGGTATAGTGACATTTTTAAGCCACATGACAATTGGCATCGTTAAGTCCCTTGGTATGGTGGTAAATTGACGCGATACTTTTTTTGATCGTTATTATTACGATGTTACGGAACAAGTAAAGGGACAGCAGCAGCGATGCAAAGAGGTGATCGATAAGGCAGCGTTTTAATGTGTTGATTTTTGTAATAAACCTCACTATATAGAAATGTAGCAATGATCTTTGAAAATTGAATATCGACTGGTGACTGGCTGCAAACTGCAAACTGCAATCTGTCCTGATAAGACCGTCTTTTCAGGATTATCGTTCTTTTCAGGATTATCGTTACGGGATCAGCGGCATAGAAATATGACCAGGGTCCTGCTAAAAACAAGGAGTGGTTTCCATGGCACAGTCATCTAAGAACGAATCGCGCACCAGGCAGTCTCGCCGCATGGGGTACGGGCAGCGAAACTTCTGGTGGAAGGTTTGCTGGTGGGAAGACAACGGTCGTGGTATGATTTATACCATGAACGATGAGTTGATTGATCTGCTCAATCAGGCAGCACCTCCGGTTGTAGACCGGAAGAGAGCCGGCTTGAGTCAGTATCAAATCACTCTGCCCAGTGGCAAACAAACCAGTCTCTTGCCAGATATGGCTTTTAGTAATTATGAGTTTATGCTCAAAATTATTCAAGCCTGGCATGAGTTATGGTTGACAGTACGCCCCAATACGCCTTCGCGAGCTGAAAAGCGTGCAGCGGCTGCAGCGGCTGCAGCGGCTGCAGCAGCGCAAGCTGATGTGGCAGAGCACGATGCTGAAGAAGAGGCTTCCAACAATGGTGACGCTTCTTCTGAGCTCGAAGAGCTCAGAGCGAAATTAGTTGAGTTGGAAGCCAGAATCGAGGGTGGTGGCAGCGTCCTCGTTAATGGCAAGTAGTAAATAGCCGGTTTGCATTAGTCCCAGTCGATATTCAAGAACTTGAAAATAACTTCTGTATTGATTTATTAGAATGAGAAACGAGGTGCAGGCAACACTAGTTGCCTTTGACCTTTCTCATACTTCCTCTTGACTCGAGAGAGTGCGAGGAGTTGAACAGCTGGATCTTCAAGTATTACAGTTGTTTGAGACCATTTTGTAAGAGTTGAGATACTTGATCCATATCTGCCTCATCTTAATGGGACTCAGACGTTCAACTTATCAACGAGAAAGGTGACATAATCATGTCAACCCTAACTTCCATAGCAAAGTTTGATTTCTCCAAAATCGCCATCGCTGAAGAGAAGGAACTTCATATAATGGTGTCGCTCGAGGCCCCTAAGATGGAAGAAGATGCTGAAAGGGCGCCTCTGAACATTTCTGCTGTTATCGACGAATCTGGTTCAATGAGCGGCGAGAAGATTGAGTTCGTACGTGCATCGCTACATAAGATGTTAGATCATCTCACTGAGCGAGATCGTATGGGCCTTATTGGCTTCACACGTGGTGTGCGTGAGATTATGGCCCCAGCCTTGATGACAACAGGCAACAAAGAGAAGTTCCGTGCCGCTATCGATACTCTCGAAGGCCGATTGACAACCAATCTCAGTGGTGGTCTGTTTCGCGGTCTCGAGCAGATGATTGGTGGTGTCGAAGGAGCTCTCAATCGCATCATGCTGTTCACCGACGGTCTTGCCAATGAGGGTGTGACCGGTATTGAACAGCTTAGTAGTGCTCTACTCGGAAGCCTTAAGAGCCACGCCGTTAAGAACATTACGGTGAGTTGTTTTGGCTACGGTCAGGATGTGAGTACTGAATTTCTTGAGACCCTCGCGAGAGTGGGCAAGGGAAATTATTACCACATCGACAAACCCGACAATGCTCCAAGAGCTTTTGCAAAAGAGCTCGGTAGTTTGTTGAGTACATTTGCTCAGAACATTCGTGTTGAACTTCTTCCGAAGACTGATGTTGAGCTTCTTGAGGTACTCAACGATTTCGACGTTACTCCTGAAGGAGACAAGACTGTTGTCGCGATCGACGATATCTTGTCGGAGGAGAAGCGTCATGTTGTTGTTAAGCTCAAAGTCCCTGCCTTGACCAATGGTGTTGCAGCTCGTCCATTTAAAGCGTGTGATGTTGTTGTAATTTATCATAATGCTGTCACAGGCGAGCAATGCACTAATGAGCTCAAAGCCAAGATCGAAGCTGTCAAAGCTGAAGATGTTCAGACGAAGCCTGATCCTGACGTTGAAGAGCAGATCGCAATTCTCAAGACTGCAGATGCAGTTGCTCAAGCCACTATTGCTGCAGATCAAGGCGATTATGCTCGTGCTGCTTTTGTCATGCAAGAGGTTCAGAGTGAGATCAAAGGCACTCAAGCATTTACTGCAGGAAGCGAAATTGCTCAGGGTCTCTTTGCTGAAACTCAAGTGCTGTGTAACAGCGTAAGTAATCAGCAAACTTATGCTGCAACCTCAAACAGTGTAAGAGCTGCCAGAACCTCCTATGGTAGAGGGCGCTCGACTTCTGGCAAGAAATCGTTCTTCGACAATTCTACGCAGAGAGGCATGGTAGAAGACTTCGAAGACTCTGCTGCTGGAACTCCGGCTCCTTCTGTCGCTAGTGAGTCATCCTCGGCCGTTGAGCCTCCAGATGATGGCAATAGTTCGACAGCTGTTAAAACCAAATCTGTCTATAAAACCCGCAAGAGTAAGCGTGGGTTCTAAGACACATCAATAGGGGGTGGAGGGCCTTGTGTTCTCCACCCATCTTATTATGAGCAGAGTCCGAAGAATAAGCAAAGATCAAAAAGCGCAAGTGTTTAAACCTCCACAGCCTGTTGTTGAAGAAGGCGTGGAGGTTCGTTACGTTAGCGATGAACGTTCGGAGCGCGAACAAGATATATTAGCAGCTCGTGATTCTGTTGATCAATTAGTAGAGTTAACAGAAGATGTGCTGCGTCGGTTGAATGCGTTAGGGTATCATCCAGAATCTCAACAAGCAGCAATAGCACATATGACACTTACTAGATCGACAGCACATTTTAAGATTCTACAAACAGAAGTTCAAAACTTCAGAGGGTAAGCATGATTGTTGGCGTGGCAGGTAGTGGTATTGGGTGTGGTAAAACCACGGTATTACGAAATATAACTTCACGATTTGATTTTATAGAGATCAACCTAGCTGATGAACTAAAACGTATTCTCATGTGGGTGAATTTGTTTAGTGTCGATTTTCCTCACATGATGAAACTAATCATCAACAATCTATTCAGAGAACGCTATTCAGAAGAGCTACACCAACAAATTCAACAATGCTTTGTTCGTTCAGTAGTCGCAGCAATAGAAGGTTCTGAGGAAACAGCTTTTCATACTCCTGCTTTCAAAGAGCTCTTCATTAAGAAGACACCCTATTCGCGAATCTATATGCAGGGAATAGGTGAGGGTTTTCGCCAGTTTCGAGAAGATGTATGGATTGATTTTTTGCTTGACAAAGCAGGTGACCATAATGTTATCATTGGTGATGTTCGTTACAAGAGTGAAATTCGCCGCATTAAAGAACGTGGCGGAATAGTCGTATACGTAAACAGACCTAAACCCGACGAACAAGCATTAGGATTAGCTGGCGACAGCAATTCTGGTTACATAGGTGAAAAGGATCTAGCTGACTATCCTTTTGATGACTTTCCACGAGAAGCTATCATACTTAACGACGGAGACCTCGAACATCTTGACAATGTGGCTCAATCAACATTGTTAGCGATGTTCGCCAAGTTAGGTGTGGACATTCAAACCCTTGAGGTAGCAGATGTATGAATTTAAGTGTGTAAAGTGCGGTACTTGTTCACCACACAATAGACCCTGCTTCATGTGTGGTTGTACTGAGAAAGTAAAGATCCAGGTAGGAAAGCAACAAATTTGTTCACAGGTGATCAAGAATGATTTTCAACGACGAAAGAAGGACGCCCTTGAACGCTTCAGACGACAACAAGGAAGCAAGCAACGACAGCGTTAGGATTTTAGAAGAGCGCTATCGCAAAGCTGAGAAACGGATGAATAAAGCTTTGAGTGCTGGCACAATGGGTCCCACTGCTTATAAAAAAGCTGTGTCTGCTCTTGAGACAATGGGCCAGCAGATAGTTGTAGCAGAAATCAAATCGACTTTCGCTTAAAAATAGCCTCTCAGGATAGCGATCGTTAAGGTCTATATCCTTATTTTTGCAGCAAGTTACAATCGTTGACTTTTGCGATTTTTAGCCATATAGCATATATGGCTATACTGTAAAAATAGAACCCTCTAGCTCGTTCCCAACACCGATTCTTCGTAACTCTTCCTTTCGTATAGCCAATCGAGCTACACCTAATCGAATGGCTATATGATTGGTATTGTTATAGTTACTTACGAATCTGAGCGCGATATTGAGTATTGTCTCCGCAGCATAGCCTACCTCACGCATATCCCCTATGAGTTAGTTATTGTAGACAATGGCTCGAATGATTCTACTGTAGCGATTACTCAAGCTACCTTAGACTGCTTTGATGATTCATCTTGCCAAAGAGTGCAACCTGTATTTCTCTCTGATAACACGGGCTATGCACCAGCAATTAATAGAGGTTTCGAGCTATTGTCGTCCGATACACAGCATATAGTATTTCTCAATCCTGATACCATTGTGAGTGAGAAATGGCTTCAACGTTTGCGTGGTCGTTTCAAGGACAAAGTAGGCATAGTAGGACCGCTTTCCGATACCACGGCGGGTTTTCAGAAGATTACTTATTGGCTTGATGGTATAGATATAGTTGAGCATGAAGCGTTGCGTTATGAGGCTGGGACAGACATCCAACATTTTGCTCAAGGGATCGCACAACACTTTGCCGGACAAACAGCGCAAGTGAAGTTTATTTCCGGTTTCTGTTTGATGACGAGCCGTTCAATAATTGAAGAACTTGGTGCGTTGAACAACAGCTTTTATCTCGGTATTGATGATTTGGAATTCTGTTTGAGAGTTCGATCTGCTGGCTATGATCTATGCGTAGCATGCGATGTGTTTGTATATCATCGTGGTGGCAGTAGTATTTTGTCTTTTCCTCGCAAGCAGTATCAGCAATTGCATAAGCAGATGGGAGCTCATTTTTGCTCTCTACTAACAGAGCAATACAATGGTGCTATTCCATCATCTGACGAATTATTCGGTTTTACGCTTTTTGATCCGCGCGAATTTGCTCCCGGAGCACCATATCCTTCATTACAATGGCAGGAGAAACTCGTGAGTTTAGATGGTCAAACTCTGGTAAAAATGCGTGAGTTGGCATAGAAATGTCAAAATAGTGAAAAAGCAATATGTTAGTGTAGAATTCTTAAAACACTCTGACAGGAGGAACAAAGGTGGCAAAAGTACAGTTGGATTTGGGTCGCAAGGCTCTCGTGGAAGCAGTCGTTGCAAAGTACCCGGCTTACTTTGAAGAAGTAGATCCTGAGCGCATTGTTTATTTGTCCTCGGCCGCCAAGATGGCCAAAAAGCCGGTGAGTCTTAGTCCTGTTAAATCCCCCTACCATCTGATCGTGCGTCACAAGTTTATCATAACATTCTATGAGAAGAAGCTCGAAGACCTTGATACCGCCAAGATCAATCTCTATCTGTTGCGTGAGTTAATGCGCATAAGCGATTTTGAGGATGGCACTTTGATGACTTTTCCTGTTCAAGATTTTCCCGAGATTCTGGCTAAGTTTGGAGTTGACTGGGAAGACAGAGATGATATTCCTGACGTCTTAACGATGGAGGAAGATGAAGAAGACAAAAAGGAAGAAGCGCAACCAACACAAGAAGAGGCAGTGCCACCTCCTGAAGTAGCAACTGAAGTAGCAACTGAAG
>Ga0164310_10000224_pt1 | contig 29325 bp, 24 predicted proteins | sample GuaBasSedimGuay1_FD_121795 | JGI IMG/M metagenome (GOLD analysis project Ga0164310, IMG submission 121795) | Subseafloor sediment microbial communities from Guaymas Basin, Gulf of California, Mexico - Guay1, Core 4569-9, 0-3 cm | ecosystem: Environmental > Aquatic > Marine > Hydrothermal vents... | reverse complement strand
TTCCCTCACCATTAATAATTTATTAATAAATCCTTAATTCCTTGATTTTACCTTTAACTTCTTTTTCATACGAAAATTAATTCTTCTTTCATTCATCTCTTTTACTCTTTTATCCACATGATCTTGATATGTTGTTGACATTTTTTTTACTCCCCCGAGTACTATGATATTTGAAAGAATTCTCGGTTATATAAACTTTTTATGCAGGTAAATATGTGGATGAAAGAGGTTAATGATTTTCCGTTTTGAAATCTATACACCCCCCTAGTAAACATTAATCTAAACACAAGCGTTATAATAGATAATTCTATTTCCAATCCATCAAAAAAAAATGTGTCGGGAGGCATAATCAGATGACAATAGATTTGTGGGATTCAAAAATAGAAGCAATGAAACATGAAGACTTGAAGAAACTCCAAACCAAACGGTTTAAAAATTTAGTTAAACACACGTTTGAGAATAACGCTTTTTATAAGAAACGTTTGAAGGATGCAGGTGTTACCCCTTCATCAATAACATCAATGAAAGATATTGAAAAAATCCCGTTTCTTACAAAAGATGATCTACGTAACTACTATCCTTTTGGTCTTGTCTGTACAGAAATAGATGATATCGTTGAAGTGCATGCAAGTAGTGGAACTACAGGAAAACCAGTAGTTGGTCCTTACACATATAATGATGTTGAATTATGGGGTGAAGTTATGGCCCGTTCTTTGTATGCAAATGGCCTTAGAAAACATGATCGCATGCAAAATAGCTATGGATATGGATTATTCACTGGTGCACATGGATTTGAAAAAGGAGCGCAAAAAATTGGTGCTATGGTCGTTACTATTTCATCAGGTAACACCCAACGTCAAATCAATGTGATGAAAGATTTTGATATTACGACTCTTGCTTGTACTCCATCGTATTCATTGTATATGGCTGAGGTTGCAGAAGAAATGGGTTTTGACCCTAAAAATGATTTTAAGTTGAAACTTGGGACCTTTGGAGCAGAAGCTTGGAGCGAAGAGATGCGGAAGAATGTTGAGAAACGATGGGGGATTCATGCAGCTGAACATTATGGTCTAACTGAAATAATTGGACCTGGAGTTGTTTCGGAATGTTCTGAAAATAAGTTGCATATTAATGCAGATCATTTTTATCCTGAAATCATTGATCCTAAGACTGGTGAAACACTAGAATTTGGTGAAGAAGGAGAACTTGTTTTTACAACACTTACAAAAGAAGCGTTTCCTGCAATTCGTTTTAGAACAAAGGATTTAGCTTCCATGTATGAAGGAACTTGTTCCTGCGGTAGAACTCTACCTATTCAATCAAGGATCAAGGGAAGATCTGATGATATGATGAAAGTTAAAGGAGTTATTGTATTTCCTTCTCAGATTGAAGCAGGTCTTATGCAAGTGGATGGTGTTAGTGATAATTACCAGATTATTAAAACAAAAAAAGGTGATATTACCTCTTTATCCATTGAAGTTGAACCTACGGATGAACGCTGGAAAGAAGGCCATATTGAGGATCTGGAGAAGAAAGCAGAAGATGAAATTTATAGTATTCTTAATCTTCATGTTCCAGTAAAGGCAATTGAACCAAAAACTATACCTCGCAGTACTGGAAAAGCAAAACGTGTGATTGAGAGATAAAAAAAAAATATTAGAGGAAAAACCATATGATAGATATATTGAAAGATATATTACCATATATATCTGGCCTTTATACGCTACCATGGATACTAGTTGGATTCTTTTTAACAATTCTAATAGCGAAAATAACAGGTAGAGAAAAAATTGATAAAATAATGAAAAAAATAGGATTAATTCTTCTTTATTTCTTCGTACCTGTCCTGCTATTTAGAATATTTCTTAATACCAACTTTGGTGAAGAGCAAATAAAATTTTCAATAGTAGTTGCAATAATAATTGTTTTTATTTATACATTAGCATTTATGTTTGCAAAATATAACATAAAAAAACATAATCTAACAGGAGAAAAGAAAAATCTTTATCTAAAAACAGTACTAACAAATCAAGGAAGAAGTTCAGCATTCATTGGTGGAGCATTACTTGCAATAGAAGCATGGGCGGTACCTGCGGGAATTTACATGGCTCTTGTTGGTATTGCACTATTTGCTGTTATTCCATATATTCTAGCACGTATGCATAAAAAAGAATCTGAAAATTCAAAAAAAGCAGCACAATCAAATCCTCTACCATGGTTTCTGAAACTATATCCATGGTATCTTATTGCATTTGTAGTTGCTGCAATTTCAATTCATGGAACAACAGGAATTACAACAACAAATTTTGGAGATCTAGGTTTTGTTTTAAAATTCTATACAGCAATAACAATACCTGCTGCGTTATATTATGTTGGAGCTGGAATTCATCCTACCGATCTTAAACTATCTGAGTTGAAAAAATTAATTGGAATGGATAAAAGCGAGGGTAAAGAAAGTCATTGGATATGGGTAAGAAACATATTTATCCTAACAGTTGCAATAACACCAATTCTTACTGCACTTATATTTGGCCCATTATTTGCAATTGGTGCAATACCTGCTTCATGGTTTGCAGTTATCACAATTAACTCAATTCTTCCAATAACTAGTACAAATATATTCCTACTCCCTTATGGAATTGATAGAAAATCAACAGTACATGCAGTAACCTGGACAACACTTGTATGTGTTCCAATTGTTGTAGGATTGATAATGTTTTTTGGTATTTACTTCCAATAAATACTTTTTCAATCTTTCCTTTTTCTTTCTTTTAATATATCTTTTAAAAAGAAATAGACCAATATTGAAGTAGCAAACATTAGACCAAAAGCATCAATGATCAATAAATATGCTAAATCCATCTTATTTCATCCTCCTAACATGAATTATATTAACAAATACAAAAACAAGTAATGAAACTAGAAGACCTGGATAAAGCGGCTCAATTCCACCAATATATACAGGCCAGCCATATTCAGCATTTAAAAAACCATGTGTAACCCAAAAAAGTGCGGTCAAGGATCCCATGCTCATTGATAGAATTGCTGCAAGTGGTGATTTTTTGCCTTTATAAAAAAATCCAAAAAGAATCGGAACAATCATTGCAGATATCCCAATTGTCCCAATATAATACCACATATCTACAACTGAATCAAAAAATAATGAAAGAACAACTGCAAAAGCAACAGAAATAAGTATCCCTATTTTTGTCATTTTAATAACTTGAGCATCTGTTGCATTTTTCCTAAAAACTTTTTTATAAAGATCATGGGAAATGTTCATTGCACCTAGAAAAGTAAAGGAATCCGCAGTGCTCATCACTGTTGCAATTAGCCCTGTTAAAAATAATCCCAGAAGAGCAGGTGGTAATAAAGCTCCTGCAATTGATAAATATGAAGTTAAAGCAGATTCTACCTCTAATAATCCTGCCTGAGATGCTGCAACTGCATAAATTCCTGTAAAAGTTGTACAAATATCAAACAAAATCCAGAAGCCAATTGATAAGAGTATTCCTTTCTTTGGAATTTTATCATCTTTTGCTGCATAACATCTTTGATAAAAACCTGGATCTGCAAGAGTCCAAAAAGCAATAAAACCCCAAATAATGATCCATTGAGTGGTTTGGGTTCCTGTAAGTGTTAAATGTCTAGTGGTATCAATGTAACCCAAAGATAATTCTGGATTGCTAAGAGCTGATTGGAGGAAATCAAAACCACCATATGTGTAAATAGCAATTGGTAGTATCATTGCAACTCCAATCATCATTAAAACAAATTGAATAACATCAGTATATACAACTCCTACAAATCCTCCTCTTATTGTATAAAACACCATGACAAATGCAACTAGTAAAATTGTAATCCAAAGTTCAACTCCAAATAAAAAATTAAAAATAATCCCTAAAGATAAAATATATGGTGCAGGAGAAACCATTATAAAATTAAAAATCGCCCCTAAAAATCGTGATCTATTGTCATAAAAACGTTCTAGTTGATCCGGAATTGTATATAGATTTGATTTTCTAATTTTTTTTGCAAGGAAAAACGCAAAAAACAAATAAACTAAATACCAAAAAAACCCGTTTACAATCCAATTAACAAAACCATATGAAAACGACATTTCCCCAACACCTAGTAAACCACCATACCATGTACTTACAAGAGTTGCAACAAAAATTGGTAGAGTTAATCTTCTACCTGCTAGAAAATAATCATTTAATCCATGAATTTTTCTTTTTACAAAATAACCTATAATAAAAAGTATTACAAAATATCCAATAATAATTGATAGATCAACAGGTGCTATATTCATATTTTACTCCCTCACCCTCATTACTAAGATTTTTCCTTTTGAAAATGAAATATTGCCTTTTTTATTAGTTAACCTATTAGATATTCCAAACCATCCAAATTCTGTATCCTTATCCGATACCAACCATTTCATACCATTATATGATAACCCTGAAATATCAGTTAGTGGGATAATAGATACAATATCACCTTTGTCCCCCTTGACATCTATGGGTTTTTCTACAAGTTCAATAATGTTTTTATCATCAATTATTTGAGCTTTTATATCTGACCTTATTTTATTAAGACAATAAATGTTTGCAAGAGTATGATCAATTCTATTTCCAATTGCACCCAATATATTAATTTCATTAGGGTCTAGTGTTTCTGCTAATAAAATAGCCAGTTCCAAATCTGTCTTATCTTGATCTTTATTTTCTATGATTTTTGTTTTACCAAGTACTTTAAAATATGATATTGTTGACTTAGATACAGAATCTAAATCTCCGATAATATAATCTGGAATGATATCCAACTCCTTTGCATGTTCCCCTCCTCCATCTGCACAAATTATTTTATTTGATTCATTTAATAGTTTTTTATGAAAAGTTTTATTGTTTAATGAACCGTTTGCAATTATTGAAATTTTTTTTATAATGAGGCATCACCATTTATAAGTTCTATTAGTTTATTTGATACATCTAATGCATCTTTTCCTAGAATATAGGTGCAGGGTTCAATACCAAAATCTCCCTTGTGAAGGAGGATATCGATAGGTTTTTTTCCGGTTCTCAATTCAAAATCTTTTTTTAGGTGTTCAATTGTAAATAATTCTTCATTAATATTATCTTGATAAGAAATATTCATTATTGCATTTATTTTGAGTTTTTTTTGTAAATTCAGAAGTAACGATGTTAGATGTTTGCTACATCCAAATCTAATGCCGTTATTGCCAATAATTGAATTATCTGCAATAATGAAACCATTTACAAAAGCAGCAATATCCTCAGGTGATCTTGCATGATTTTTTGCATGTACTATATTAATTTTTATTTTAGGGATAAATCCTGAAAGATTTTTATTTTTTAACATTAGAAAAGCTTTTTTCAGATTGTCAACGATATCTTTGTTTTCATCATCAATGAGTTCATTTTTATCAGCAATATAATGTGTTCCACTAAACGGTTTTTCTGTAAATGTTACACAATTTTGAAACTGTACCTGTTGTTTATTTTTGATTTGTTTTGAAATAAAAAATGCATGCTGTAAAATATCTTTTTTATCTGTCTTATTTGATCCACAGTAATTACTAACCATTGGTTGAGAAAGCCCTAATATCTTTGAAATTTTTGATTGTTCTACATCATCCTCATAAAGAATTTGTGCTATCGACTTTTTTAATGTGATAATATCTTCACCTGAGAAAAAAAGTGCCATACCTGCCATATAAATCATTAATAGAAATATATCAATCATTAATATTTCTATCGTTTTTTTACAACAAAAATCAATTATATTTAAAAGTGAAAACCCATACTCAACATGAATTTATGATACGAAAATTTCAAGCAACCGATATGTTCTCCACCATAAGAATTGCATCTGAAACATTAACCGAACAATACTCACCAAATCTTTTCAATTACTTTTATGAAACATTTCCTGAATTATTCTTAGTAGCAGAAAAACACCATAAAATCATTGGATTCATCACAGGAATACAACTCACAGAAGAAATCGCCCGAATCGTAATGCTATCAATATTACCATCATATCAAAGACAAAATATTGCAACAGAGCTACTCAATGAACTAATACTAACCCTTAAAGAAAAAAAAATTAAACAGATTAGCTTAGAAGTTAAAACCGATAACAAAAAAGCAATCTTATTTTACAAAAAACATGGATTCACAATTATTGATACTATTGAGAAATTCTATCAAAATGGTGAAAACGCATTCATGATGAAGCGGACACTTCAACCTTATTGATAATACTCTTCTCCTTATCTGTCATGAATCTCTCAGACATCATTTCAAGTCTAGTTGAAATTTTTTCAAGACCTGTAAAACTATTATCAAGAAGTAAATCGGCAATCCCTTTACTAAGAGTAAATACTGCAAGAGTATGTTCCCTTTTGGATTTATACACCTGATAAGGTGTAACATTAAGAATATTGTATATCTCAAACTGTTCTATTCCATCATTTCCCACCAAATCCTCTAAATGAGTTTTTAGCTGAAGTAAAAATGTATGAAGCTGTATCAATTCGTCCTTCTGCATAATTTTATTCCACCATCAAAATACCATATCTAGATAATAAACAAGGTTTTTATGACTTTCTATCACCATTTAAAAATGAATTTCCTTTCACTAATTAATATGTACGTAATAATAAAAAAATAAAAAAGGAAAAAGATGTGAAAATGTTTATTTCTTTGTAACAACCTTTACTGATTTTGGTTGTTTTACAACATTTCCCATTTTCATACCCACAATTGTTTTAACATTTTTATTATGTGCAATATCAAGTAACCGTTGTGTAATAATTCCATCAAAAACAACCGTTTCAATATTCTTACTTTTCTTCAGCTCATCAGTAAGTTCCCTAACAGGTAATTTCTTAATTTCTTTATCTTTTCCATCAAGCAACACTGCTTTCAATGATCCAGAAACTTCATCAAGAATGCTAAAATAATCCTTTTTTCCAGCAGCAGGTTCAGAAGTTTTCTTTGCATTTACGGGTTTTTTTGACTCTGGTTTTTTTGCTTCTAGTTTTCCAACTTTATCTTTTTGTGGAGCTTTATCCTGTGAACGGCGATTCTTCATATCAATATCATACATTTCTGCGTATTGTTCTGCAGGTATCTTATTTTTAAGAGCCTTCATCACAAGTTTTTGAGGTATTTCTTCTACCTCACGAGTTGGTGGTGCCCGAGCAACAAAATCAACGTCAGCAATCTGTAAAAGCTCCCTTAAGATTAGTTCTCCACCTCTATCTCCATCAACAAATGCTGTTGTGATACGTTCTTTTGTTAACTCAACAACAGTTTTAGGAATATTAGTTCCCCCACAGGCAATCACATTCTTAATACCATATTTAAGAAGATTCAGAACATCTCTTCTACCTTCAATAACAATAATTGCATCACTTTTCTCTATATTTGGACCAGCAGGACATCGCTCCGGGCCAAAATTCATAATTTCTTCAACCTGAACAGCTTGTCTTACATTATCTGCAATACTGACTCCTTCTGCCTTACCTTCCGCAAGAACCTTATTTAACAGTTCTTTGGCACGTTCAATAACCATTTTTCTTCTTACAACACGAACATCTTCAACTTCTTCTGCACGAATCGTTGCCTTACATGGACCAACTCGGTCAATGCTTTCAAATGCTGCTGCAAGAATTACAGTTTCAACTTTATCAAGCGAAGTTGGAAGTGTAATTGTACCTGTACTTTTTCCATTTTTCGATTCTAGTTCTACTTCAATTCGGCCAACTCTTGCAGATCTTTGTAATTCACGTAAATCAAGCTCATCTCCAAGAAGACCTTCAGTTTGTCCGAATATTGCTCCAACAACGTCAGATTTTTCAATGACGCCATCGGCTTTTATATTTGCTTTAATCATATATTTTGTTGTAGCTGGATCAATAACCATTATTATCGCCTTCAATTATTTTATATCACCTATTATTTTCATAGATGATTGGTTTGAAAAATAGCGCCCTCCACTAGTTCATCATCTTAAATGACCAGAGTATGTAATACCTCAAATATCTTTATGCAAGTCATAACGACATCTTAACTCATATGTAATCAAATTAATTGGATTTGTGTATTGAATGAAGTAACAAATTATTATGTTACGTAAGTGCTATTTTTCAATTGACACTATATGGCATAGTGCAACTGTTTATTAGTTTTGCGCCATATTTAAATGTTACTCCCTTATTCGAGGTATGAATTCAAATGGTAGAAAAAATATATATTGGAGTTGCATGGCCTTATGCAAATGGATCATTGCATCTTGGCCACATTGCAGGATGTTATCTTCCTGCCGACATCTTTGCTCGTTACAATCGTATGATTGGAAATGACGTTCTCATGGTCTCAGGAAGCGACGAACATGGAACACCAATTACAATTACTGCTGAAAACGAAAATATTACACCTCAAGATGTTGTTGATCGTTTCAATCAAGAACAAACTGAAAACATGAAACAATTTGGTATCAGTTTTGATAGATTTACTAGAACCACCACAAATAACCACAAAGAAGTAGTTCAAGATATCTTTAAAACATTATATGAAAAAAAACATATATATGATAAAGAAGTGGAATCCTTTTATTGTACCAATTGTAATCGATATCTACCAGATCGCTACATTGAGGGAACCTGCCCACACTGCAGAAATGAAAATGCACGAGGTGACCAATGTGATGAATGTGGAAATCTACTTAACCCACAAGATTTACATGATGTACGTTGTAAACTTTGCAATGGTACCCCAAAATTACAAACCACTACACATCTTTTTTTTGCTTTAAGTCATTTTGAATCGAAACTTTCTGAATGGCTGAAAAATAAGGAACATTGGAAAGCTAGTGTGTTAAAATTTACACAACACTGGTTGGAAGAAGGTCTTCATGACCGAGCAATAACTCGCGATATGAGCTGGGGAATACCTGTTCCTATTGACGGATTTGAAAAGAAACGTATTTATGTCTGGTTTGATGCAGTTATTGGATATCTTTCTGCAAGTATTGAGTGGAGTAGAAACCAAGAAGATAAAGACATATGGAAAGAATGGTGGGAAAATCCAAAAGCAAAACATTATTATTTCCTTGCAAAAGATAATATTCCATTCCATTCTATTATTTGGCCATCAATTCTTTTAGGATATCACGAATCATTGCAACTCCCTTATGACATCCCGGCAAATGAATATTTACGATTGCAAGGGCAGCAATTCTCAAAAAGTAAAGGTCTTGGAATATGGGTTCCAGATATTGTCAAACAATTTGATGTTGATGCAGTACGATATTATCTATCTATGAATATGCCTGAAAATAAGGATGCAAACTGGACATGGGATGAATTTGTTATTAAAAACAATGATGAGCTAGTTGGTACCTTTGGAAATTTCATTCATCGTGTGGTAACATTCACTGAGAAAAACTTTCAAACAATACCCCCACAAGAAGAATTTGCTGAGAAAGAAAAAGAAATTCTTTCAGCAATTGATGCATCAATGAATGCAGTCTCTGAAAACCTTTCACAATGCCGATTTAAACAAGGCCTTAAAGAAGTAATGAATCTAGCAAAAATAGGAAATGTATATTTTAATGAAAAAGCACCCTGGAAACAACTTACAATTGATGAAAATGATTGTAAAATAACCTTACATGTATGTCTAAAAATTGTAAAAGCACTTTCCATTTGTATCGCCCCATATCTTCCATTTTCTGCCGATACAATTTGGAATATGATCGGTGAAAAAAGCTCAATTCATGATAGATCTTGGAATGATTATAAAGAACCATTACAGATGGGATATCAATTAACGAAACCAAAACCATTATTTACAAAACTTTCATTAAAAGAAATCATGCCAGAGACCAATCCTTTTTCAAAACTTGATTTACGTATAGCTGAAATTCTTGATGTAAAAGATCACCCTGATGCAGATAAACTCTACCTTATCCATATTGATGTTGGAGCACTAGGGAAACGTGTTCTTGTTGCTGGTATGAAATCACATTATAGCCCAGATGAATTAAAAGGAAAGAAAATTGTTATTGTTGCAAATTTGGAACCTGCAAAAATACGAGGAGTCAAATCAGCAGGAATGCTTCTTGCAGCAGAAGACACAAAAGGTACCGTCACTCTGCTTAACCCAGGTGATGTAAAACCTGGAAGTATTGTTAAAATCAATGATATTCCACATACACCAGAAAAATCATTACCATTTGATCAATTTCTTGAAGTAAAATTAACTGTAAATAAGGAAAGAAAGGTTATATATGAAAATCAGCTACTACGAACAGAAAAAGGAACCGTAACAACGGATCATCCTGTTGAGGAAAACGCTGAGATTCATTAAAAATATAGATTGAATAATAATGATGGAGAGAAAAAAAATATGAGTATTGTTACAGAGGCAAACCTACCATTTAAAGTATTTAAAAAAGGAAAAGTTAGAGATATCTATGATGTTGGAGAACATCTCTTATTGATTGTCACAGATAGAATATCTGCATTTGATTGGGTTCTTCCAGAAGCAATCCCCAATAAGGGGATTTGTTTAACGCAAACATCTGCTTTTTGGTTTGATTTTTTTAAAGACCTTATTCCTAATCACATGGTTTCTGCATCCATTGATGAGTTTCCTGAGGAATTTCAACAGTATAAAAATGAGTTATTTGGTCGAAGTATGCTTGTTAAAAAAGCTGAGGTTCTACCTATTGAATGTATTGTTCGTGGATATATCTCCGGATCTGCATGGAAGTCATATCAAAAAGATCGAACAGTATGTGGCATCAATCTTCCAAATGGAATGAAGGAATCTGAACAATTTAAAGAACCATTATTTACTCCTTCAACAAAAGCAGAAACGGGTTTTCATGATGAAAACATTTCATATGAACAAATGGAAGACATAATTGGAAAAGAATATGCGAAAAAACTTAAAGATATATCATTAACAATTTACAAGAAAGCATCAGAATATGCACGTAAAAAAGGAATAATCATTGCTGATACCAAGTTTGAATTTGGAAAAATCGATGGTGAAATCGTTCTTGTTGATGAAGCTCTAACACCAGATTCATCTCGTTTTTGGCCCGCAGATAAATATACCCCTGGAAAAGGTCAGGAGAGTTTTGATAAACAATTTGTAAGAGATTATCTTAGTAGTACAGATTGGGATAAAAATTCAGATCCACCTCATCTACCAGAGCAAGTTGTAAAAGGAACTGAACAACGATATTTAGAGGCATATGAACGTCTAACAGAAAAAAAATTACTTGTTGAACTATAATGATACTAGCTCAACATAATTGTAGTTTCATTTAGTGGATCTATAATGGCAGATACATAATATGCTGCCATATCTTCTTTCTGTCTTACCTGGATTATTTCAGCATTGCTAACTGTATAAGAATCAAATAATGTGACAAATTCAATTAATACAGATATCTTCTGATCTAAATCATTTTCAATATCAATACTCTTATCAGTTGTGAACGAATAATTTAGATGATATGAAGGAAGGGAATATTTTGGTTCCTTATAATTATATGATACGATACTGTTGTTTTCCATTGAAATAAGTCGGTATCCCCAATATCCATCTCCATCAAGGCCACTTGCAGCAGTAGTTGTTGTAATAAATATTGTATCATTTTGAATGGTGACATCATCGAAGTGTACATGACCTGCAAAGACGGCTTCTACATCATATGTATCAATTAGATTGAGAAGTGGTTCTCTGTTGTGGTATCCTAATCCAATTAATGATTCAGAAGTAGTATCCCAAATTGGATTATGGTGTAGATTCATGTATTGATGCTTTGTTTGATGTTGTATAAGATCCTGCTCAATCCACTTGAGTTGTTCTGATCTAACCGATCCACCCCAGTTAAACACAAGAAATGAAATGCCAAATCTAGCTATTTTTGACCAATCATACGAGTTTATACTGAGAAAGTGTGAATCCTCATAATCAAAGGAGTAGTAGAGTGGACCGAAATATTTTTCCCAGAATTTAAATCCATCCTGCCCTGTTTGAAGGTATCCATCATGGTTTCCAGGACAAAGGAATGTTGGAACCTGAAAATCTTGTAAAATCTCATAACATTTTTTGTATTCCCCAATATATTCAAAAGGATAGGCCTGTCCAAATGTAAGATCTCCTGAAATGATAACAAAGTCAGGATTCAATAAATTCACTTCATCAATGACTCTTCTTGCAGCTTTCCACCCTATTGTTTCCTTTGGATTTTCTATTAATCCCCGAGGATCACCAATGTGGAAATCTGCGATTTGAATAAATGTAAAATTACCATCAATTTCATTTTTGACACTAACTGATCGTGGCCGAGTCTGTGAAAATTGTTGACCTTCGGATTCTATTGTTAAAGTAAGATTGTAGAGCTCTTCAGGAGTATCATTTGGGATTATTGCACGTGCAAAATATGTGTTTTCTTCTTGTGAAATTGTATCAATTGAAAGTTCAATGGTGTCGGGTAATAAGTCATATGCAGTTTCAATTTCTGCTGATAATATATCAAATGAAATTGATTGAAATTGAATAATTATCTCTTCCCCTCGTTCCTGGATTATTGGAATTGCAGATCGAGGATGAAGAATTGTTAGTGGATCATTATTTGTTCTTTCATAATAAGATTCTGGAAATGATACCTGAAATTCTTCAATAGATATTGCCTCTTGATTGCTTTCAAAAGCTATCGTGATTTGTGTTGTGATGCATAATAATGCAAATATGATACTATATACAATTGTTGGAAGTTTAGGTTTCATGTTTTTTTCTCCCTACACCCATTATTATATTAATCATTTTTATAATTTGTTAATATTAAATCATTTTATATCGAAAAAAACAATGAATGAAAAATAAATATATATGATTATGGTTCTTTTTATATGTCTTATCCTTCTTGTAAAGGAGATCTCCAATCAAGTCCTGGAGTCCTAAGACCAATTTTTGGTATCAATGCAGATCTTCGTTTATGCTGACTTTTTTTCCGCATCAAAACAATTCGTTTTACCTCATCAATTGAAATATTACACAATGATCCAATTTTATCATACTCCACCTTTTGTTCTAACCCCCATAAAATCAAATCAAGCTGATCATATCGTAACTTCAACTCTTTTTCATCAGTTTGTCCCTCCCATAAACCTGCACTAGGAGGTTTTGAAATCAAATCATTTGGTAGATCTAAATATTTTGCAATTCTAAAAATATCTGTTTTATAAATATCTCCAAGAGGCATGAAATCAACCCCTCCATCACCATATTTAGTAAAATATCCAATCAGTAATTCAGATTTATTTGATGTTCCACAAACCAAACTATTTGAATTATTTGCATGCATATAGAGAAGAATCATTCTAACCCTTGCTTTTATATTTGCTTCAGTAAGCTTATTCAGATTTATTTTACTATTATTTTTAAATACATTTACAATTTCTGTAATATCTTGTTGTTCAAATGAAAAATCATACTTTTCTATAAGTAATTTGACGTCTTTTCGATCTGACATTGGAGTAACATTATCTGGAAGAAAAATACAATGAACATTGCTTTTTCCAAGAACTTCTGAACACAATACGGCAGTAACCGCAGAATCAATACCGCCTGAAAAACCCAACACAATGGAATTAATTTTTGCATTCTCAACATATGTTTTAATAAAAGATTTTACAACGGTGATTGTTTCTTCTTCATTGATTACAGGTAATTTCAACATATATCAAACCCGCACATGCATAAACAAATACATTAAAGAGTTTACGTATTTTACTAATTGAACAGAATTGAATAATTCATTTCATGAAACAAAATGATATATATGGAAAAACAACAAAATAACTTTCTAAAATCAATTCAATATATTCCTGTTATATCCAAATATACTTTTTATCATACTTTTAAAACCTGGTATCAGTTCTTAAAAAAAAGTAGGGAATGGAATGAAAAACAAATACAAAACTACCAAAACCATCAACTCAAATCACTAATCAATCATGCATTTCATCATGTACCATATTATCACAAGCTCTTTCAATCAAAAAATCTTAAACCAAAAGACATAACACAATTATCAGATATGGACAAAATCCCAGTTCTAACAAAAGATATTATCATGGAAAATATTTCTTTGTTGAAGGCAAAGAACTATCCGGAAAACTCTTTTCATATACGCAATACAGGTGGAACAACAGGGACTCCTTTATCATTTTATATTGAAAAAGCAAAATGGCTTGGAATTCATTTTGCATTTAACAAAATATACATGCAAAAAGCAGGATATCATTGGTATGATAAAGTTATCTCAATTTCAGGTATCAAAAACCCAATGAAACATCATTCATTATATCGAACATTAGAACTTTCATCATTTCACACAACATCAAAAGATTTTGAAAAATATAATCGGCAAATTCACCGTTTTAAACCACGATTTATCACAGCATTCCCCTCAGCACTTCTATTGTTCACAAAAGATATGGTCACTCAAAAAAAGAACATATATACAGGCTTTCAAGCAATATTCTGCCATGGTGAAATCCTTCATCCTATGCAAAAAAAATATTTTGAAGACATATACAACTGCAAGGTCTTTGATCAATATGGACATAGAGAACAATGTGTTTTTGCAACAACATGTAAACAAAGCAATCTTTACCATATCTTTCCAGAATATGGCATCGTAGAAATACTCAATAAACAGAATCAACCCATGAAATCAGACAATAAAACAGGTGAAATCGTTGCAACAAGTCTGTTAAATTATGTGTTTCCATTTATCCGATATAAAACAAATGATCTAGCAGAAATATCAAATGAAACATGCGATTGTGGAAGCAGTTACCACCTATTAAAAAGAATTATTGGTAGAACACAAGAATTTCTCATCGGGAAAAATCATGAAAAAATTCCGCTTACTGGACTTTATCACATTCTTACTAAACAAAGCTTCCATATCAGAGAATGCCAGATTCTCCAGGAAAAAGAAGGAGAACTTATCATTTCATATGTGAAATCAGAACATTATAGCAAAAAAGACAAGGAAAAAATTCAACAGGCTTTTTATGATACCATTGGGAAACAGTTTACATTAATATTCCAACCCGTTGATTCCATTAAACGAACAAAAGATGGTAAATATCAATATCTGATTCAAAAACTACCCATAAAATTTTTTTAAAAAATACTATTGCCTTTGGAATCAATCGCAACAACTAATGGGCCGAATCGTTCAACTGTAAACAACCAAACTGCCTCAGCCATTCCAAGCTCATCAAGCCAATAAACATCATCTACTTTTGTTATAAGATCAGCTGCAAGAGCCCCTGCACCACCCGTAAATACAAAAAATATTCCCTTATTTTTTAAGGCAAGTCTTGTTTGATCTCCTATCATACCTTTTCCAATAATTGCATGTATAGAAAAACGATCTATGAAATCTGAAGAAAAACCATCCATTCTACTACTTGTTGTTGGTCCTGCTGAAATTACATTCCATTTCTTCCCCTTTTTCTCCATTAGGGGCCCACAATGATACAATGCCATCTCTGATGGGTTAAATGGAATTGAAATGTTTTCATCTTTTAACAAAAGTCGATGTGCTTCATCTCTACCTGTAAACATTTTTCCAGACAAATAAACAATATCTCCAACTGAAAGATGGTTCAATTCATCTTTTTTTAATGGTAAAGTAAATTCCTTAATCATGATTCATCATCTCAAAACTTCCATCTGCATGTAAAGTCATCTTTGCTCTTCGATCCGCCCAGCATTGCACAACCATACCCACAGGAAGACTTGCTGGATGCCTGGGTGCTTTTTCAATATGAACATCTAGAACCGTTGTTTTTCCCCCTAGACCCATAGGACCAATACCTGTTTTGTTAATTTCTTTTATTAAATCATTTTCAATCTGAGCGATAGCCTTATCTTGATGATGCATGCCAATGGGCCGTAGTAATGCTTTCTTACCTAGTTTCATTGCTAAATCTGCTCCCCCCCCTACCCCTATACCAATAACCGTTGGTGGACAGGGATTACCCCCTGCAGATTTAATCTCGCGGATAACAAAATCTTTCACACCATCCATACCATCCAAGGGTTTCAACATGACAAGTTTGCTCATATTTTCACTTCCTCCACCCTTTGGAATAGCCGTAATAATTGCATCATCACCAGTTGTAAAATCCCAAGTAATTGCAGGGATGTAGTCACCCGTATTATCCTTATGATTCCTACGTGTGAATGGATCAAATGTATTAGGACGTAATGGAATTTCTTTTGTCGCAATTTTTACAGCTTCAACAATGCAAGGTTTTAACTGCCCAATAAATGGATAATCCTCTCCTACCTCAATAAAAAATGTTTGAACACCAGTATCTTGACATAAAGGTCTATCTGTTTTTTTTGCGATATCAACATTCTTCAACATCGTTTCAATCTGGATTTTGGCAATTCCGCGCTCTTGCTCATATGCCCTTTCCAATGCACAAACCACATCAATAGGTAATGTAGTCTCAGCAAGTTTGATAAGATCAACAACTCCCCTAATCAGTTTTTTATTATCCATTCTTTCCAAAAGAAAGATATGCAATTAAAAATGATAAAATTTTCTTTTTTTATTGATAAGCACACATTTCATCATCAATAATTATTCTATCCAGTATGTTTAATACATCAAAATATGAACACATAACCCTTACATCATCTTTTAAAGCATTTAGATTATGACAATATCTAAAATATTTAGGAAGAATTGTTCGGAACCTTGAAACCCCATTTCTTTCACCATAAAAATCACATTGAAAACGTAAGTGTTTTTGAATAATACTCTTTTTTTCATTTAATGAAGGATATTGAAACGCTTCATATGACAAAGTTTTTTTTATTTGAGGAAAAATCCAGGGATCTCCAATGAGATTCCTTCCAGGCATCACACCAAATGCATTTGTTTTTTTAAGAATTTCACATGCATTTGTTTTTGAAACGCCACCATTTGCAATTACTGGGATATCTACGGAATATGAAACCTTTTTTATGATATCATAATCAACGTGTATTCCAAATTTTCTTTCACCAGATCTTCCATGAACCGTAATTGCAGAAACACCGGCTTTTTCAAGTTTTCTAGCCAAAGAAACTGCATTTTTATTATTCTCAGAAAAACCAGATCGCATCTTTACCGTAACCGGAATCGAAATTATAGAACAAATCTGTTCAACGATTCTTACCGCAAGATCCTCCTGTTTCATTAGGGCTGCCCCTTGGCCTTTTGAAATCACCTTTTTTACTGTACAACCCATGTTAATATCAATATAATCAAAACCATTTTTTTCAAGAATAATCGCGGCTTCCTGCATATTATCTGGATTATTACCAATGAGCTGGACACCTTTCAAATGATTTCCGGGTTCCTTTTGAATCATCTCCATAGTTTTTTCATTTTGATTAATAACTGCCTTTGCATTCACCATCTCAGTACAAACAAAAGGTGGATCAAACATAGAAAGTATGCAACGAAATGGATAATCAGTAAAACCTGCTAATGGTGGAAGCATAAGTTTTTCTTTTTTAATAATTTTTGAAAATGATGTATCATTCATCGCATACATACCATTAATGAATATTTAAAAAAATCTTAAAAAAATAAGAAAAAAGGGAAGAAATTGTTTCCCTATTAGTAATTACTTTCGTTCTTTAACTAATGCATCAACAATTGATGGATCTGCAAGAGTGCTTGTATCTCCAAGTTGATCGATATTTCCATCTGCGATCTTTCGAAGTATTCGTCTCATGATTTTTCCAGATCTGGTTTTTGGAAGCCCTTGAGTGAACTGTATTTTATCAGGACTTGCAATTGGTCCAATTTCAGTTCGAACTGTTTGAACAAGCTCTTTTGTGAGCGTATCATCATAGCTTTCACCAGTTTTCAAGGTAACATACGCATAGATTCCCTGACCTTTAATCTCATGTGGGAATCCAACAACAGCTGCTTCTGCAACTTTTATATGTTTTCCAAGAGCGCCTTCTACTTCTGCTGACCCAATACGATGGCCAGAAACGTTAATGACATCGTCAACACGACCTGTGATCCAATAATAACCATCAGCATCTCTGTGAACTCCATCACCTGTGTAAAAATTTCCTGGATACATTGTAAAATATGTGTCCTTGAATCTTTTATGATCTCCATAAAGTGTTCTCATCATTCCAGGCCATGCGGTTTTTATGACAAGGTTTCCACTTACATCGTTTCCTTTGATTTCGTTTCCTTCTTCATCAACAATCATTGGTTCAACACCAAAGAATGGAAATGTTGCACTACCAGGTTTTAATGGTGTTGCACCAGGCATTGGTGTAATAAGAATTCCACCAGTTTCAGTTTGCCACCATGTATCAACAATTGGACATTTTTTATTACCAACAAGATCGAAATACCAGTTCCATTCCTTGGATTTAATTGGTTCTCCAACGGTTCCAAGTAATCTTAAACTACTGCGATCATGTTGTTTTACCCAGTCATCTCCTTCTCTCATAAGTGCTCTAAGAGCGGTTGGAGCTGTATAGAATATGTTTACATTGTGTTTTTCACAAACTGCCCAGAATCGCCCCCAATCTGGATAATTTGGAACACCCTCATACATTATTGTTACTGCTTTATTTGCAAGAGGTCCATAGATTATGTAAGAATGACCTGTAATCCATCCAATATCTGCGGTACACCAGTAGACATCACCAGGATGATAATCAAATACATATTTATGAGATACAGCAGAATATACTAGATATCCACCAGTTGTATGAAGAACTCCTTTTGGTTTTCCAGTTGAACCAGAGGTATAAAGGATAAAAAGTGGATCTTCTGCATCCATATGTTCAGGAGGACAAACAGCATCTGCATTTTTCATTTCATCATGCCACCAGTAGTCTTTATCAGTCATTTCAACATCTGAACCGATACGTTTTACAACAACAACAGACTCAATACTTGGCGTTTCTTGAACTGCTTTATCTGCAGTGGTTTTCATTGGAAGAGGTTTTGCGCCTCGAACTCCTTCATCTTGTGTAATTAGCATTTTACATTCTGAATCATTGATTCTATCTCGAAGTGAATCTGCTGAAAATCCTCCAAATACAATAGAATGAACTGCACCAATTCTTGCACAAGCAAGCATGGAAATAGCAAGTTCAGGAACCATTTGAAGATATATACATACTCTATCTCCTTTCTTTATTCCTTTATTTTTCAAAACATTTGAGAATTTTTGGACTTCATCTAGAAGTTCTTTGTATGTGTATTTTTTATCTTCAGTTGGTTCATTTCCTTCCCAAATTATTGCAGTATCGTCACCATGTCCATCTTCAATATGTCGATCTAAACAATTATATGATGCGTTTAATTTTGCATCTGTAAACCATTTTATTTTTGCTTCTTTAAAATCATAGTCTTGTACTTTGGTCCATTTATCAAACCAGCTTATTTGCTCTTCTGCAAGTTTTCCCCAAAATGCACTTGGATCTTTTATGGATTCTTCATACATTTTTTTGTATTCATCCATATTTTTAATATATGCTTTTGAGCTAAATTCTTGATTTGGTTTAAATGTTTTTACTTCTTCAGCCATATTTTTCAATTCCTCCATTTTAATATTTTTTCTATGTGGGATACTCCCCATTTTTTGTTATTCATTTGGTACTGTATTTACCCTTAATTGAATCTGCTCGAATACAGTTTTACTATAAGTAGTTTTTGTACTGATTATACTAATTTTTTGGATTAATATTTATCATTAAATTTCTAGTATTTTTTTTGTGATTGGAGCAAAATCAAATTCTTTAATTGATTCCATTTGATCAAACATATATTTTCGTACAAGAGGCGTGTATGAAATGAAATCGTTTTCTTTTAGAAACCGTATCTTATTTATTTTATCCTCCTTATAATCTTGATATGAAGGATACGCGGAGATTAATACAGTTTCAAATTTTTTACGGGCAAGAAATATGGTGGATGAAGTATCGATTTCTTCGATGTCTTCAATACAAGGATATTTTCCAGGGTTGAATTGGAAATGATAAAATGCAAGAATTTCAAATCCCAAAACATGAAGATTTGGTATTGTTATATCTGTCATTATCTTTTGTTGATAGAATCTCTTCCTTAATCGTGATATGGTATGACGTGAGAGATTAACCATTTCACCAATGGTTTGTGTTGATGCTTGAGGATTTTTGATGATGGCTGTATACACCCTTTTTTCTTTATCAGTTAAGTTTACAATTTGATTATTTCTAAACCATTCTTCATCAGTATTATCTTGATTAAATCCTAAGCCATAAAATGAACCTATAACTCTATTATACTGAAAGAATCGGATAATATCGCTTCCTTGAAATGGAAAAACTATTTCATTTGGATGCTCTTTTTCAAGTAATCCTAATTTTCCAAATGTTTCTCTTCGGATGTCGTTAATCTTACTGATATTTGTATAATTTTTAGAGAGACTTATTGAAAAACCTTTTTCTTGAGCTCCCATTGAGTAGAATATTTCATCATATATTTCAATAGCTCCTTTTGTGGTTTCTATCCGTTTTTTTAAGGGTATGATTGGGTTAAATTCTGAGTGGATAACTGCAAGAATTTCACTACCAAGTTTATTGAGAAGCGGGATTTTTTTTTGCATGAATGCTTTTTGTTGCAGGAGTCTACGTTTGATTGAAGTTAGTGTTGATAGTTTTATATTTATTTTTTTTGAAAGTTCACTATCGTTTAAAGTAGGATTGGATATCAATCCGAAAAGTACTTTTCGTTCATTTTCTGTTAACTCTATTTTCTCCACAATAAAGACCCATACAAAAAAGGTTTTATATATTTTTCTCACTTTCACGAAAAAAATATATATATTTTATGATTTTGATTATTTATATGGCATATTTGAGCATTATAACGATATTTGAAGAACACTTATAGTAAATTGACGAAATTGACACGAAAACATTTATATAAATGATATTAATTTCAAAGAACAAAATATAGAGGTCTGTATATGGGAAAATCTATAGCACAAAAAATACTTGACAAACATATAATTAAAGGAACTCCAAAACCAGGGGAAGAAGTAGGAATAAAGATTGACCAGACACTCACGCAAGATGCAACCGGTACCATGGCATATCTTCAATTTGAAGCCATGAAAGTACCAAAAGTAAAAACCGAGTTATCCGTCAGTTATGTAGACCATAATACCGTACAAATCGGTTTTGAAAACGCAGACGATCATAAATATCTAATGAGCGTAGCGGCAAAATATGGGATAATATATTCCCGTGCAGGAAATGGCATATGCCACCAGGTACACTTAGAACGTTTTGGAAAACCTGGTAAAACACTTCTAGGATCCGATTCACACACTCCAACAAGTGGAGGAATAGGAATGATTGCTATTGGTGCGGGTGGTCTTGATGTTGCTGTTGCAATGGCCGGTGGTCTCTTTTATTTAAACTATCCAAAAGTAATAAAAGTCAATCTAACCGGAGAATTGAAACCATGGGTTTCTGCAAAAGATGTGATTCTTAAAGTTCTTGAAACATTTACAACCAAAGGAAATGTCGGATGTGTATTTGAATATGGAGGACCTGGAGTAAATACACTATCTGTTCCAGAACGTGCAACAATTACCAATATGGGTGCAGAATGTGGAGTTACAACCTCTGTTTTCCCAAGTGATGATATCACAAAAGAATTTTTAAAAGCACAAGGTCGTGAAGAGGACTGGACAGAACTTAAAGCAGATGATGATGTAGAATATGAAAGAACTATTGACATTAACCTTAGTTCGCTTGAACCACTTGCAGCAACCCCACACAGCCCAGGAAACATCTCAAAAGTTAAAGATCTTGAAATGCCTGTTGATCAAGTATGCCTTGGAAGCTGTACAAACTCATCATACAAAGACCTTATGACTGTTGCAAAAATAGTAGAAGGAAAAGTTGCCCATCCAAATGTAAGCTTTGTCGTTGCACCTGGTAGCAAACAAGTCCTTGAAAACATTACAAAAGATGGAGGATTTGCAAATCTGCTCTCAGCTGGTGCAAGATTTACAGAAAACGCTTGTGGTTTTTGTATTGGTAACAGCCAATCACCAAAAACAGAAGCTGTATCATTACGAACCAGTAACCGTAACTTCCTTGGAAGAAGTGGAACTAAAAGCGCAAATGCATATCTTGTGAGTCCTGAGACCGCAGCAGCAGCAATAATCACCGGGGAATTCACAGATCCAAGAGATCTTGAAAAACAAGGTATAAAATATCCAAAAGTAGAGATGCCAAAGAAATTTCATATCGATGATTCAATGTTTATTTTTCCAGAAGATGCAGTAAAAACCGATATTTATCGTGGACCAAACATCGGGAACCCACCAGAAGCTCAACCACTTAAAGACACAATCAGCGGAGATGTAACAATAAAGGTTGAAGATAAAATCACAACAGACCACATCATTCCTGCTGGATCAAAAATGAAATATCGATCAAATGTACCAAAATATTCAACATTCTTGTTTGAAGTAGTGGATCCAGATTTTCATGACCGTGCAGAGAAAATAAGAGACAGCGGAAAAGACAACATCATCGTAGCAGGTCTTTCATATGGTCAGGGAAGTAGTCGTGAACATGCAGCACTTTGCCCTATGTATATGGGTGTTAAAGCAGTCATTGCAAAATCTATGGAAAGAATTCACAATGCAAACCTGATCAACTTTGGAATATTACCTCTTAACTTCAAAGATGAAAAAGACTACGATGGAATAAATCAAGGAGATGAACTGGAAATTCCAGATATTAAATCATCACTTAAAGAAAGTAAAAACCTAATTGTAAAAAATAAGACGAAAGGAACTGAGTTTGAAGCAACATATGTTCTGTCTGATAGGCAAAAAAATGTACTCCTAGCAGGTGGTACACTATCATATATGAAAAATTAATAGAGGAATAAAAAATGGCACAACGTGGAATTAGAGAGTATGATGCAAAAAGCATGCTTGCCAAATACTGGAAAGACTACGTCAGTAAAGATTTTACATTTGCTGGAAAAGTAGCACTTGTCGATCCAGATACAAATATGGACAAACTTGCAATAAAGCATCCATGGCTAAAAAAAGAAAAACTTGTGGTAAAACCAGATCAACTTTTTGGAAAACGTGGAAAACATGGTCTGATTTTACTTGATACAAATTACGCTGATGCAAAAAAATGGATTAAACAAAAGATGAATAAGGAAACAAAGGTTGGTAAAATCACAGGAAAATTAACCCATTTTCTTATTGAACCATTTACACCGCATGAAACAGAATATTATATCGCAATTAAGGGAAACCGTCAGGGCGATATTGTTTATTTTTCAAACCATGGTGGTGTTGATATCGAAAGTGTATGGGATACTGTTTCTGAAATCAAAGTTGGTGTCAATGAAGATATTAACAAAATAGATATTGAAAAACAACTCCCAAAAGATACTCCAAAGGAAAACAAAAAAATCATTTCTGATTTTATAAAAGGCCTATATAAATTCTATGACAGCCTAGGGTATACATATTTTGAGATCAATCCTTTTGCAATTGTAAACAAAGAAATCATCCCTCTTGACCTTGTCGCACGAATAGATGATACATCCAATTTTGAACATATCACAAAATGGGGAGATTTAAAATTTCCAACACCTTTTGGAATGAAATCATCCAAAGAAGAACAATATGTAAAAGAGCTTGATGCAAAAACTGGTGCAAGCTTAAAGCTTACTGTCTTAAATCCAGATGTAAGAGTATGGACTATGGTTGCAGGAGGCGGTGCTAGTGTCATATATGCTGATACCATTGTTGATCTTGGATTTAAAGACGAGCTTGCAAACTATGGAGAATACAGTGGTAATCCCAATAAGGAATCGACATACCAATATGCAAAAACAATCCTTAAACTCATGACCAAGGATAAGGGTACAAAAGCAAAACCAAAAATCCTAATAATTGGAGGAGGGATTGCGAATTTCACCGATGTTGCTAAGACTTTTGATGGAATTATAATGGCTCTGAAAGAATATAAGAAACAACTCAAAGATGCACATGTGAAAATCTATGTCCGTAGAGGAGGTCCAAATTATCAGGAAGGTCTTAAAAATATGAAAAATCTTGGTGAAGAACTAGATCTTCCAATTGAGGTATATGGTCCAGAGACTCATATGACTAGAGTTGTCCCTATGGCCCTTGAAGGAGGGAAAAAATAATGCCTGAAAAAAAACCAGATTACAAACTTTTTGATAAAAACACACGATCAATTGTTTTTGGATATCAACAAAATGCGATACAAAGAATGCTTGATTTTGACTATGTTTGTCGACGAGAGAAACCAAGTGTTGCATGTATTGTAAATCCAACACGTGAAGGAATGCATAAATGTTTCTGGGGTACACAAGAAGTCATGATACCAATGTATCGAACCCTTAAAGAAGCAACCAAAAAACACAAAGATGCAGATGTAGTGGTAAATTTTGCAAGTTTCAGATCAGCATATGAAACAACAATGGAAGCACTTGAAACTAAAACCATTCGTACAGTTGCAGTAATTGCAGAAGGAGTACCTGAAAAACGTGCACGTCAAATGGCCCATTATGCAAAAGAAAATAACAAATGGATCATTGGTCCTGCAACAGTCGGAGGAATTGCTGGTGGAGCATTTAAAATTGGAAACACCGCAGGTATGCTTGATAACATTGTCGCATGTAAACTTCACAGACCCGGATCCGTTGCCTATGTATCAAAATCCGGCGGACTTAGTAATGAGCTGAACAATATTATTGCTCGAAACTCAGATGGAATATATGAAGGAGTAGCCATTGGGGGAGACAGATACCCAGGTTCAGTATTCGTCGATCATATCCTTAGATATGAGAAAAACCCAGATATCAAAATGATAGTTCTCCTTGGAGAAGTCGGTGGCTCAGATGAATATGAAATAGTAGAACTTCTTAAAAAGAAAAAAATTAAAAAACCAATTGTTGCCTGGTGTATTGGAACATGTTCAAAGGTATTTCCTGCTGAGGTACAATTTGGTCATGCAGGTGCAAGAGCTGGTGCAGATCGAGAGACTGCGGATGCTAAAAACAAGGCACTTAAAGAAGCAGGGGCAATTGTTCCAAATAGTTTTGAAGATTTTGATAAAAAAATCAAACAAACATATGACAAACTCGTAAAAGCAGGTACGCTTAAACCACAACCAGATGTAGAACCACCAAGAATACCAATTGATTACAAAATTGCAATGAGAGATGGAATAATTAGAAAACCAACTGAATTCATCAGCACCATCTCAGATGATCGTCAAGAAGAACTCATGTACTGTGGAATTCCAATCAGTAAAGTATTCAGCGATGACATAGGCCTTGGAGGAGTACTTGGATTGTTATGGTTTAAAAAACAACTACCTAAATGGGCAACTGATTTTATTGAAATGGTTGTACTTGTAACTGCGGATCATGGACCTGCGGTATCTGGTGCACATAACGCGATTGTTTGTGCACGTGCAGGAAAAGATCTTGTAAGCAGTCTTGCAAGTGGACTTTTAACCATTGGACCAAGATTTGGAGGAGCGGTACAAGGTAGTGCAGCTCATTTCACAACATATCTTTATGCCGGAGAAGACCCAGCATTCATGATCAAAGATATGAAAAAGAAAAATGTAAACATTCAAGGAATAGGGCATCGTATTAAATCTGTTACAAACCCTGATGTCAGAGTAGAAGTACTGATAAAATATGCAAAAAAACATTTCCCAGAAACCGAAACTCTTGACTATGCATTATCTATCGAAAAACTAACAACAAGAAAGAGGGGAAATCTAATCCTCAATGTCGATGGTTGTATAGGTGTTCTAACTTGTGATATGCTTCGAAGCATTGGATATACTCGTGAACAAGTAAAAGAGTTTGTAGATCTAGGAATACTCAATGCATTCTTTGTCCTTGGACGTAGTATTGGTCTTATTGGTCATATCATTGATCAGAAACGTCTTAAAGCAGGATTATACAGACATCCATGGGACGATATTGCTTATATGATGCCTGATAAACCAGAAAAGGTGAAGTAATGCCTGAAAAAGGAAAGATCATTTATACAAAAGTTGATGAAGCACCCGCTTTAGCAACTTATTCTTTTCTCCCTATAATTAAAGCTTTTACAGATATTGCAGGAGTAAGCGTTGAAACAAGAGATATTTCTCTTGCAGGAAGAATCATTGCAAATTTTCCTGATATGCTAACAGAGGATCAAAAGATCTCTAATGATTTAGAAGAATTAGGGAAACTTGTTAAGAAACCAGAGGCAAATATCATTAAGCTTCCCTGCATCAGTGCTTCAATCCCTCAGCTGAAAGCAACTATTAAAGAACTTCAGGAACATGGATATAAGCTACCTGATTACCCTGAGAACCCTAAGAGCGAACAGGAAAAAGAAATCAAAGCTACGTATGATACGATCAAAGGAAGTGCGGTAAACCCCGTTTTAAGAGAAGGAAACTCTGATCGTAGAGTTCCACCTCCTGTGAAAGCTTATGCAAGAGAGAATCCTCATCCTATGGGCAAATGGACTGCCGATTCAAAATCTCATGTTGCACATATGAGCAGTGGAGATCTTCGTTCTAATGAGAAATCTTTCACTATTTCAAATGAAACAGCAGGACCTTGTAGAATTGAATTTGTTGATCAAGATAATAATATTAAAACCCTTAAAGAAAACCTTGCACTTATTGATGGTGAAATCATTGATGCAACTGTTATGAGTAAACGTGCATTAAGAACTTTTATTGAAGAGCAAATAGTTGATGCTAAAAATAAAGATATCTTATTTTCAGTTCATTTAAAAGCAACTATGATGAAAGTATCTGACCCTATTATTTTTGGTCATGTCGTCTCTGTTTTCTTCAAAGAAGTTTTTGAAAAACATGAATCTGTTTTTGCAGATCTTGGAATCAGTCCAAACAATGGACTAGGTGATCTTTACGCAAAAATTAAAGAATTACCTGATGAAAAAAGATCTGAAATTGAAGCAGACATTCAAACATGTTATGGAAAAAGACCTAAACTTGCCATGGTCAACTCCGATAAAGGCATCACAAACCTACATGTACCTAGTGACGTCATTATTGATGCATCAATGCCTGCTGCTATTCGTAATTCAGGTAAAATGTGGGATATTGATGGAAATCTTTGTGACACAAAATTTGTGATACCTGACAGCAGCTACGCCGGAGTATATCAAGAAACTATTGAGTTCTGTAAAAAAAATGGTGCCTTTGATCCGACTACAATGGGGACAGTCCCTAATGTTGGTCTTATGGCTCAAAAAGCAGAGGAATATGGATCCCATGATAAAACATTCCAATGTTCAAAAGATGGATTAGTTCGTGTTGTTTCAGCTTCTGGAAAGACTATGATTGAGCATACTGTTGAAGAAGGCGATATATGGCGTATGTGCCAAGTAAAGGATCTACCTATTCAAGATTGGGTGAAACTTGCGGTAAATAGGGCAAAGGCAACAGGTTCACCAGCAGTTTTTTGGCTTGATAAAAACCGAGCACATGATAGTCAACTCCTAAAAAAGGTAAATCTATATTTGAAGGACCATAATACAGAAGGCTTAGATATTCATATCATGTCACCTGTGGATGCTACACGTTTTTCATGTGAACGGATGAAAGAAGGAAAAGATACAATATCTGTTACGGGTAATGTCCTTAGAGATTACCTAACTGATCTGTTTCCGATCCTTGAAGTTGGTACTAGTGCAAAAATGCTTTCCATTGTTCCTCTAATGAATGGTGGAGGCCTCTATGAAACGGGGGCCGGTGGATCTGCACCAAAGCATGTTCAGCAATTCATCCAGGAAGGTCATTTAAGATGGGATTCTCTTGGCGAATTTCTTGCTCTTGCAGTATCTTTGGAACATTTAGGTTCTACTACCAATAATGATAGAGCAAAAATCCTTGCAGAAACTCTGGATCAAGCAACTGCTCAATTCCTCATAAATAACAAGTCACCCTCTAGAAAGGTTAATGAACTGGATAATAGAGGAAGTCATTTCTATTTGACTTTATATTGGGCACAAGCATTAGCCAAACAGACAAAAGATACGGAACTGCAAACATGTTTTGCAAAACTTGCAAAAGAACTCGATGATAAGCAAGAAAAGATCATTGAAGAGTTAAACGCTGCACAAGGGCAATCTGTTGATCTTGGCGGATATTATAAACCAGATGATGAACTTGCAATTACAGCAATGCGTCCAAGTGAAACGTTTAACAAAGCAGTAGAAGCATTATCTGTTTAAGGTAGAAAGTATACATAAAAAAGAGAGTATGTAAAAAAGAATTACATACTTTCTCTCAAATTTTTTTTTATTAGTGTCATTTAAGTAATAATTTCTGCTTCTTTTATTTGAACAACTCAGAATATTAGATACTGTTATTGTGTTATCATGAATATTGAAGAATCTTTAGATGTAGTTGAACAAACAATTCAAGAGTTAATAATTAGAAATCATACAATTCCAATTATTGTTGAAGGGAAAAAGGATAAGATATCCTTACAAAACCTTGGAATTAAAGGAGAAATTATCATATATAATAAAGGAAAATCCTTAACTGATTTCTGTGATTGGATTGCAAAATCTAATGCGGAGGTTATTATTTTAACTGATTGGGATCGACGTGGAGGGATGTTATGTCATCGTATGATGGAATTATTTAATGGCAGAGTTGCATATGATACTGCATTTCGAGAAATTTTTGCAAAACATACTATGATTAAAACAGTTGAAGGTATGGATTCATGGCTTCAAACAATGAATAAAATGATTGACCAATGACCAACAATTAAAATAAAATTATTAAGGACAAAACAAATAATCTAGACCATTTCAAAATCTACGGAAGAAAGAGAAAAAGGCAGAAAAAGATGAGGTAAAAACTGCCTTCCATCTCATATAATTATTTAACTATAATCATCCTATAATTATCCCATAATTTATTATTTGAAATTTCAGGTAAATCATCCAAATCATCTGATTCAATTTGTTTGTCATCAGTTCGTAAAAAAGAATCATCACCTACTTTGATGAGTTTAATTTCGTTTATTTTATTCCAACAATGATTAATTTCCTTACAAGTAAACCATTTATCCCCATCCCTAATAGAGTCTATAATATTAGAG
>Ga0164310_10000223_pt1 | contig 29328 bp, 26 predicted proteins | sample GuaBasSedimGuay1_FD_121795 | JGI IMG/M metagenome (GOLD analysis project Ga0164310, IMG submission 121795) | Subseafloor sediment microbial communities from Guaymas Basin, Gulf of California, Mexico - Guay1, Core 4569-9, 0-3 cm | ecosystem: Environmental > Aquatic > Marine > Hydrothermal vents... | reverse complement strand
GTGATATTATTGTTGCTGAGCAGAACGAAGTTTCTAAAATGATGGTGGTTATTTAAATGAAAATAGACGTACCAGTAACAGACGAATCTTTCCTTGAAATGGTAAAGGAGCAGCTTGCCAAAGTAAGCGCAGAGTATGGCCATAAGTACAATTCCACAAATGAATTTTATGGCGTGCTGCATGAAGAGGTACATGAGATACTTCATGCTGTGCAGGAAGGGAAAGGATTTGTTACGAGTGATCTTTTGGGGAAGATGATAAAAGCATGTTCAACTATGACAGGTACGAATCCTGAGCCAGTATCAAAAGGTCGAGGATTCGAGAATTATATTGGTGATGGTGACGAGCCAAACTGCGCAAAGACTGACAATCCACGTACAAATAAATACAGCCACAATGTATGGCGGCGTTATGCTTCTCCTGTGTGGATGGACATTAATCAAACAAGAACATTGAATGAGAAACTTGCCAGAGAAAAGGATGACGAGCGTCATATGTCTCCGCTTCAATTGGACGTAATAGAAAGGTGTATTGAACTATGGAGCAATCCTGACGATACAGTTTTGAGCCCTTTTGCTGGGATAGGTTCTGAGGGTTATTGCGCTTTGCAAATGGGAAGGAAGTTTATCGGTTCAGAATTGAAGAAATCATACTTTAATGTTGCTGTGAAAAATATGGCACATGCCATCAATTCTAATTCAAAACAATTATCATTATTATAGGTGTAAAAAATGGATGAATTACAAAAAGAAATAGTCGAGTGGCACAAGGAAACTTTTCCAAACGCTACTAAAAAAGCGATAGAAGATAAGCTTGTAGAAGAATGCGACGAACTCATATCAGCAACCTTTTTCTTAACTGACGATCATGTTGCAGACGAGGGTGCAGACGTTGTTATTGTACTGTGCTCTCTTCTTGATAGAATGAATCTTTCACTTGAAACAATTGTAAGAAGAAAACTTGAAATAAACAAAAAACGAACGTGGGGAAAAGAAACCAGTAACGGTGATCGTCCTCGCGTTAAATAGATGGGCTCGGCAATAGCCTTGTGATATTGCAAGTCGGGAATTGTCCCGGCGGGGTGGCCGGGGAAGGTTCTTAATCTTTTCCTTCCCCGGTTTTTTATTAAACTCTAATTAACAATAAACAAAACAATGAACCACAAAACAGCAAACAGCCACCGGGTAAGATTCAGGGGAGACAATATGTTTGTCTTCATCGATCCGGAACTGAGAGAAGTATTCATTTCCAGAATAGAGAAACCTGAAGAAACAGAAAACGACACAATAGGATCAAGTATAGATACAATCACACGCCTGACAAGCAAGCTATGGAATGAACACAAATGCCTTGATACTATTGTAGATCAATTAAACAAAGCCAGCAGGAAGCCACATGATATCCCTGGTATCCTTGCTGTGCTATTGGAGGATTATAAAGAATGATAAAAATTGAAAAAGGTATGGTGACTATTTTTTTAACGCTTGAAGATAGACAAAAGCTACGTAGTGAAATAGAAGATTGTTTTTGTGCTTACGACGAAGAAACAAAAGGAAATATGTATAGTTGTGAATACATGGACGTACTGATGCCAAAGCTTAGGGAACTGTTTGGGAAATTATGAAAACCATAACAATGGAAAAACGAATACTTGTTTCAGGTGACAAAAATTGTCACTCGTATGCAGAAGAACATATCATAATGAGAAGGAACGACACTCCAGGTGGAAAAAGTTTTCTTTCCATGGAGTTTGTGAACCTGGAGCCTGATGAAGAGTTTCCTGCAGGGTGTTTGTGTTTTGATGACTGCTACGAACTTGAACAAATAACAGTAGAAGCAAAACGGTTCTTAAACGAAATTCAACAAGGACAAGACGAAAACGGAGATTTAATCTAATGAAACTATTCCAAAAGAAAAACCGTAGACGTGGTGAAAAACAGGATTACAGAGTGAGCGAGAAAGGCGAGAAAGTGATATTCGCAATGATATCAATGTTTACTATCGTTGCGTGCGCCATGGCGTTATCATACGCGCTTATCATTATTTCATCTTTGTCCGTGTGGAGGTGATATAATGCCAAAACCAAGGTACATAGAAATGGGAACAGGTGAGATTCTAACTCTCAGACAAGCAGCAATAAGCCTTCAGTGGCCGTATCAGTCAGTTGTCACGCTGTCAAGAGGTGAAAAAAACTGTCACGTAGAGACACTTGTAAAAAGGAGAATAGCACATACTATAAGCTCAAAAATAATGATCGTTATGGAAAACGGTGACAGATTAAACAGAACGCAGGCTTCCCAAGCACTCAACATCCCGTACGATACAATCTACAGATACACGACATTATACCTTGCCGACACAGAAAAAGAGTTAGTGTTTCTCAATTCAACTCCATATCATAAGTTTCCCAAAAAGAAAAAACTGTACCATTCAAAATACGGGAAGTTGGCAGCAAGAGAATTATACGCATACCACGAACATCAGGACAGAGTTACGATTGAATCATTCTATTGCAGGCTTCACAAGTATGGTGGAATGTCAGAAAAGATCTGGGAAGACAAACATTTTGACAGTCCGAAGAAAGGAAAAAAAGTCGTTGTATGCGACCTGTCAAACAGTGAACTTGCAAATGAAGAAAAGAAAGATCGGCAGAAAGTAGATGCTGATTTTGACCGGGTAGATTTCTGCAAGCAGCCATCAATGTGTAAGCATTACAAAGGATGCAGCGACTCAAGATCGTTTTATGGATACCACTCTGATCGGTATGTTGAAGATGGTTCTTGTTGGGAATGTATTAACGATGAAATTGGTTGTGATTGATATGGACGACTACAAACTAAAACACCTTGATTTATTCTCAGGAATTGGTGGTTTTGCTTTAGCTGCACAGTGGACAGGATGCTTTGAAACAATTGGATTCTGTGAAATAGAAAAATTTCCACAAAAGTTACTTGCTCAAAATTTTCCAGGAATACAAATATTTGAGGATATAAAAAACTTACATGAAACAGACTTACAACAAAAACCAGATGTCATTACCGGAGGTTACCCATGTCAACCTTTTTCCGTTGCCGGGAAGCAAAGAGGCGATAAAGATGACCGTCACCTCTGGCCAGAGATGTTTCGACTTATACGAGAATGTAGTCCCAGGTATGTCATTTGTGAAAACGTTGCTGGTCACGTCAAGTTGGGCCTCGACGTTGTGCTCTCTGACCTGGAAAACGAAGGCTACACCTGCCGGACGTTTATTATTCCAGCTTGTGCCAAAGGTTATCCGCACCGAAGAGACAGGGTATGGATTGTTGCCAACTGCCAGGTGTGCAGACGGGATGACTCACAAGTTGAGAGATCCGGAGAAAATCGGGAATCCACGGGGAAGGCTGGAAGATGTCATAGCGTTGATGATGCCAACCCCGAACACTCTGGACGGAATGCCACCAAGAAGCAAGGAAGCAATGGAACGTCAATTTGCAACAGCGAGAAAGGGAAGAACGAAGCCGGGGAACTTGAGGGAATTTATTCACCCGAGAATGTGGCCGACACCGATGGCAAACGACGGAAAGAACAGTACGCCTCCGCCTTCAAGCAGGAACCGGGACAGTATCCCGGAGAATTTTGTGGACGAACCACTTTCAGGGGATTTACTCAATCCCCAGTTTGTAGAAGAGATGATGGGATACCCAACAGGGTGGACAGAATTAAGGGATTAGGAAACGCCATAGTACCTGCAATTGCATATGAATTACTTATGTGTGTTGCTGAAGATTATTACAACAAAACAAATAGGTGAAAAAGTGGAAGTATTCAAATTAGAAGAAGCGGGTTTTGATTCAGCAATGTACGGGTTTAGTTTATCGTACCGAAAGTCTGGAACATCACGCGCGGAATGGTGGACACAACCAAGGAAGGAAAGAACGTACAAAGCCGCACTTGTCAATGCTGGGCGTGACAAAGGCCACAACAAATTCCTTGAGCATATGCAAGTGTGGCTTTCTGTTAATGCTACTCTCGAATGGTGGAAACAGTTCGACACTTACCGGATCGGAATGAGCAAACAATCTGCCAGCACCATGCACACGCTTGATGCTGATGTAATTTACCCTGAGCATTTCGACGTGAAAGCCGAAGAGTTTGTATGCAAAGAAGATCATCAAGCATACCTGTATTACCTGTCAATGATTTCCAGGCAATCATCCAGGGTTAAATCAAAGATGTTGCCACAGGCATACTTGCAGGAGCGCGAAGTGAATTTGAATTACAAAACTATCCGGCATATCGCCATGCAGCGCTTTACCCACAGGATAAAAGATTGGCAAAAATTCCTTGAGGAGACAATTGCATCACTGGACCATCCAGAATTCATAAAACTTGAATATGACGTTGAGGTAAAACTGTAATGAAACATTATGGATGGCCAAATAGAGAAGTAAGAAAAGCAATTGAGCAGCACATGATCGAACACCATGAAAACAATCTTGTCGTGTTGAATACCGATCATGACTTTAGAAACAGGTGCCGGGCAATCATGAATGATGTTTTTGTATCAGCGAAAGAAGATGCTATTCAAAATGTAGCGGACGAAATTGTTTATTGCCGGTCAGGTACTCGCTTTGCTGGTGATCTTTGGAATAATATGTGAGGTAAGATATGATTAATAACTATACAAACGTAATGATATTTCTAATTTTTTCCATTGGAGCTATTGCTTTTTGTGCAACAATTTATCGTGATTTAACTGGAACAATGGAAATAGACGATGTAAAAGGAATGGGAATAGTATCAACTGGAACAATGGTTCTTGGTATTGGGCTTAAACTTTTTCTTACTTGATTTGACTTCCTCTGTCAGTTAATGTATTATTTAGTTTCATAATCCTTCTGACAGGGGATAATCGTTTAAAGGCTTATGCCTTGCGTTCACTCCTTAAACGGGGAGCCTGTCAGCTTCGGAACGCAAGGCATAAGCCTTTTTTGTTTTAAGGAGATTTTTGTTATGAAGTTAGAAAAGATTTCAGGTATTGAACTTGCATTTTACAAAAAGTCTGGAAAAGAAGCTGTTACCACTTCCAGGGTTTTAGCTGATGGTTTTGGTAAACGTCACGACACTGTTTTAAGAAAAATAAACGATCTTAAAAAGAGAAGTCCTGAAGTATTCACTGACCTCAAAATTGCGGTGAGTAAGTATATTGATTCTTCTGGAAAATCAAATAAGGAATACATATTATCACGAGATGCTTATATGTGGTTCGGGATGTCGTTCACAGGTCAGAAAGCTGATAAGTTTAGAATGGATCTTATTCAAGCTTTCAACCAGATGGAATCATGGATAACTGAGCGGATAAAAAACTCACTCGAATATAAAGTAATGAGCGATACGCTTACTGAAGTTCGTTTGCTCCAGGGAAAAGAAACGAAAGGCCATCACTATTCAAATGAAGCACGTTTGATAAACTGGGCAATGACTGGAAAGTTCAGGCCAGTTGATAGAGAACTTCTTTCAGATTCAGACCTTGACCTTTTATTCGCTTTACAAAAAAGGAATACTGTTTTGATAGGGTGTGGAATGGCGTATGCAGACAGAAAAGAATCGTTGGGATTGTTTACTGAGATTTACAAGTCAAAAGGAAATACTTTGTTAAGTCAACTCCGATAAAACAAATGACGACCAACCTTCCGAATAAACGTCATATTTTTGGCCCACGAAGGCTGGTCGATATAGTCAGCAAAATAATGATCAGCACCAAAGAAATTCTTCCCTTCCAATCGCTCGTTTCTTGCCAGTACAACAGATTCCATGCAAAGCACAAACGCATCATGGTCTACAACGTCGTCCGGCCTGCCGTCGTTTAACCAAGAGAATTGCTTCGGCTGCTGAATAATTTCTTTTACAGACTTTCCACGCTTAATGGCCCTGTTCATGATAACGTGCGCCACTGCTATTTGTCCTTCTTGCGGTTCTCCACGGCACTCATGATACAGGCAGAGTGCTATCCAGTATAGGTTTTCTACCATTAACATCATCTAAACAACCAGTTCCTTTTCCGATCATCTCTGATCTTCTGATAAATATTCATGCACTCTTGCCAAGAGCGAGTCCACATTATCCCATCAATAGGTTTTATATACATTGTTTATCTCTATGATTATTCCAGGCTATCCACCCAAAAACTCTTACACCAGACCACGCCCACCAAGCAAGCCATTTTAACCCGGTAGACCATATCACAACATCTCTAAACAGATCGTCGAAGAATTTTTGTCCTTTGTTTGTAACAAGTTTCTTCCCTTCCCAATCTAAGAGATAACCATGCTTATATCCAAAGTCGTGCAAGCACGCTCCTCTTATTAGCGGGCCAAAACTCGTTGCAAAAGGTCTGAGGAACCAAGGTATTGACGCACCATCTGTAGACTCCCCTTTAGGAACCATCAACTTGTCGCCATTCGGTAGTTCTATCTTCCAGTCTTTAACGTATGTGTATACAATAGGATCTTTAGCATACCGCCATAATCTTTGATACCATGGCAATCCTATGTAATTAACTGGTATTTTCTGCAATATAGGTGTAGGTATTTTGTGTGCTATTTTCACAACACACTCGCAGGGATACTAAGTGATGGTGTTGCTTCCTGATCTGCTTTCGACGATTCGACACCGGATTTCTCCAGTAATACTTCAGTGTCTATAACAACGTCACCCTCACAATCAACAACTTGGTTGAACGTCCTTGAGTGGTCATTGTACGCACATCCGGCCAATAGCCACATTACAATAATTATCGAGCATCCTATTTTCATTCTTTCCTCTGGTTGATTTTCTCAAAAATAATATCAAGCTTTTCTTCAATGGCTTTATGCTGTAAAAATTGTGCCTCGATAACACTTCTTAACTTTTCTATAAATAAGTTTTGGTTAGATTCACATTGGTTTAGGCTAATCGTTTTTTCGTCCATCTTATCCAAACGAGAAATAACAAGGGAGTTATGATTTTTTATCTCTGCTGCAAGATTGTTTTTACACTGTTCTATTTCGTCTCTTAACGATTTGTTCTCTAGCTTCAGGTGAGTAAAAGCACCAACCCCAATAATAGATACAACAGTTGAGAATCCACTTGCAACGTAAAAAGCCCAGTCTGATAAAACAGAGGATGGTACATCAGGCATTATCTTATTCCTTTATTTTTGTTTAACTTTGTCAACAAGAGTCTTTGTTAAGTATCTGTCCTTTCCTGCATTATCCCACTGTTGGGTGGATAGAATGTTACTATATTTTTGCTCACACTATCCCCGTAATTAACCCATCTGTAACGGTTACTGTTTCTCCAGATGATGCTGTAAACGAACCTGTTGCCCCATTATTAACCATGGAATACCAGTTATTGCTTATCATCCCTTGGATATCAGTTCCAGTATATCTAATCCCTTGAACATCGGTTCCAAATGCCCCTTGAATTTCAGCGCTTGCAGCATGGATATTTTCAAACTGAACATCAGTGACACCAACCTCTGTAAGTATTCCCCTTGAATTAGAATGAATGCCGAATATAATACCATTTGTAGCAGGACTGGCAAGTTGTATGGTATATGTATCAAGTTGAGTAGATACATTTTGCATATCGTAAGTAACATTTGAAACTATAAATTCCTCAGCCCCAGCAAGCAGCACCATTGTACTGTTTGCAGTCCCGCCACCAGTTGCCCTTGTTTCCAGGTGTAAACCATCTATACTGACATTACTTGATTCTATTCGAAGTGCTTGATTGTTAGTGAGTGTATCGTATGTGGGTACTGATATTTTTACATTGCTTATTTTTACACCGCTAATATCAGGGAACAGTATGAAAGGGACAGTTGAATCTGTTGAGCTGTTATGCCTATAAAAACTAGAATTAGACAAAGACACGTTGTTACCTGTTTTTATTGCACCTGAATCCACAAACGAAAGACCAAGTACCTCTGCGCTTAGTCTTATTCCATCCATTGTTATATTATCGCAGTCGGTAAACTCAAATCCGTCTGTTGACCAATCGTCATCATTCCTAGCATTAAAGTTGTTTATGGTGAGTCCATTTATATTCTTAAACGTACAGAATTTATCAGTATTAAACGTTCCTGACCTTGGAGATATATCAACATTTTCAACAAGAAGATTCTCAATAAACTGCAGTTGACCATTAGAATATTCGTCAATAACACTTATCACTGACTTTAAGTGATCTCCTGACAGATTACGCAGTGTTACATCGGTTGTATCAACTACACCGTCAGCACCATGGGCTATCTCTATTAGCCTTACATCCTCTGAAACCCAATCCCCTGGAGAATATTTTACACCGTCCACAGTAAATCTCTTACCCTGTACATTTACTACACGAGAGCAGTTTCCTGTCATTGATATATTATTAATGTGTATTTCTTCTGAAGCCCCTTGAACCCTGACACCAGATACCATTGGTACGTCTGTCCTTGTTCCTTTAATAATTATGTCTGATATGGTTACACCGGAAGCGTGAGATATTTTTATACCTGATTTTTGAACTCCTTCAAAATAACAGTTACTGACAGTTAACCCTTCTTCGTTTACACTACTTGAATAGTATCTGATACCATCAGCATCAGATAACGAAATATCGCCTCCTATATTATTTGTGTAAATATCTTCAAACCTGCAATTATAAATATGAAATTTGTTATACTCTGCAGATGCAACTCCAATATAAATTCCCCCACAAAAAGCAGACGTAGGCGTTACTCCGTCAGAAGTTGACTGAATATTTGTGAATAAGCAATTAGAAACAATAGCGGAACTTCCAGTACCTTGCAGAAATAAACCGTATTGAGAAGAAGTTGTTGTACCAAGAATATCCTTGAATGTACAAAAATCTACAATCGTGCCAGTTATGCTGGCGTCCTGTTTTACGAGCGCTTCATTAAGAGTTAAATTGTTCCCAGAGAAGACTACATTAACAAATGAATTCCCAGATCCAGTTATATTGGCAAGTACACCGCTAGCAGATTCCTTTATCAATCCGCCACCATTAACACCCTGGAACGTCTGATTTGAATTGTTAAACTGAATAGCATCTACTGAGTAAAGTCTGTTAAACAGAACATGCTCGCCACTATCAATAGCAGCCTGTACTGGTAACGTCCAGTCAGAACCTACCGCTAAACTTTCAAACCAATCTACGTGTACAGGCCCAGAATATTGCCTTACCCAACCATCAATAATAGTTCCACCATTATCTACAGCAGACTGAGCACTGTCGTAGATCCATTGACTACCGTCATAGGTAATCTGTTCCCCATCGCTATACCCAGTAGGCAAAGCATTGGTCTTGATATTTATTAATTCATCGGACAATACAGGAATGCCCTCAGCATTATACACTGTCACTTGCCCTTCTGTTGGCGCTGCCATATATGTCCTCTTATGTATCTTGCTCTTCTTTTGATTTCTTATCCTTAACTTTATCAACAAGAGTCTTCGAGAGATATCCAACAACTCCACCAAGGCCACTTGATACAATAGGAATAGCTTCTACTTCAAGAAAGTACATTGCCATCCACATTGTTACACCGATAATAAGTAGTGCGAATATTTCTGTTTTCATTGTATTGTGAAAGATCCTGAGATGTTTGATGTGTGGGCAGGTGTAGAATCAAGTGGCCCTATGTAACCTGTATTAGATATGGCTATATCGTCATAGTCTACTGGCACATCTTGCTGATTATAAGGAGCGTCATTGTTAGACCCTATATTTAATCTGAACCAGCTAGTTTGAGGGCCATAATCTAGGTCATGTCTATCAACGACTAAATTATCAACCCCATCCACCCACACCTGCAAAACACCATCAGTCCCATTAGTATCCATTTTAAGGTGGAATTCATAATAATGAAACAGTCCATCACCAGTAGACCCTCCATTAATACTCGTCCAACCACTAGAGTTAGCTGAAACAATATTTTGGGAGGTTGATCCAACAAGCCAAACCCCAATTTCATCATATTTAAGTTGAAGCACTACTGAGGCCTGTTTCCCTTCTGAGAACATATACATTAGTTTATCATAGTGGGGAACATTACCATACCCTATATCCTCCCACGTAAACCCTAAAGGGTATCTTTGGTACCATCTAATCCATAACTCAGTCTGCCCATCACTAAAAGTTACAGCTGTCCCACCGGAGTGATCATTAAACCCATCACCATACCAGTGTCTTTGTCCTTTACCTACCCCTATAGGGTTGTTACCCTCAGCCTTGATTTCTTCAAGGCTACCATTATCTGTAGTTGTGTTTAAGTATGTGTCTACTCCATCACAATCTATTGGTGGAACAGTTGTGCAAGCCGGGTCTCCCTCACATTGCGTCCACTCTGCACAGTCAAATGTTGTTGACCATGGAAGTGTTATCGTAGCGTTGGCTATATAGTATGGGAGTAAAACAAGTGCCGCACCAATAAACAGATTCTTAATCATTGGTACATCACCTTCATCATACGGTCATTACCTCTAATATTGTTAGACACCCCTGTAGATAGGTAGCCGTCAGTCTCACCGTTTACAGCATTAGTATTAGTATAGTCCAGCTCAGCATAATTAACGGCATCTATAGATGCCTCATTAGTAGTTCCGGTATCATACACCCCCACTACTATGGAATAGTCCGTGTTTGCTGTCAGCGTGACAGGAGTGGCAAAAGTGAAATCTACAATACTTGGCCTTAACCAAGTATTATTCCCTGTAATTGGGGTTGACTCTCCAATCTTAGTCACAATATCATTACCTGTCCTTGTCCATAGTTGAACAACATAGTCATACACTGAGATATCACCAGTTTTTGCATTAATAGCAAATGAGACCTGGCAGATATTGTAAGAAGTAGTTTCATTATACGTTTGCCCGATATAATAGTAACTCGCATCGTCACGGATATCGTGATCCCCACTAAATGTTTCGGAAGTTGAATCAAACAAAACATTAGTACACGCTACCCCAGCAACAACAGTAACCCCCACAGTCTTATCACTATCAATAATAAAGTTAGTGGTTGTAGGATTCTCAGTACTTACTAAATCTGTGTTCCATGCCGAGAATGCTGCTCCGTTTGAGATGGCAGGGATAAGCATAAGGACAAGTAGAGCTAGGTTAAGTATAATTTTATTCATTTTATTTATTCTCCTTTATTGTATTGTGAAAGATCCTGAGATGTTTGAGGTGTGGGCAGGGGATGATTCTTCTATTGGCCCTATGTAACCTGTGTTTGATATAGCTATATCATCATAGTCTACATATACGGCAATACTATTGTCTGGGTATCTATGGTTCCCATGCCACTCAATATAGCTCCAGCCGAGCAGAGCATTTGAGTTATTATTACTCCAGTTCATGGCCATATTTTCTACTGCCAATGTGTTGTCGATCCACACCTGACCGATTCCATTAGCACCACCAGTGTCCATCTTTATGTGGATTTCAAACAAGTGCCAGTTACCATCTGACAAGTCCCCTCCCATAATACTACTCCACCCGTAAGATGCAGTGCTTTCCAGCGCATCATCAGCTGATGATGCTTGAGCCGAGATAGTATAGAAATCATGTTTCCACTCAGGAATAGCGGCAATACTTCCACTAAGCCCTGTTGTCTTTATATATATCATTTTGTCATACAGAGGTGTATTCCCATAATCACCATCAGTAAGCCATTTAGATCCATATTGGTATCGCATATACCATCTCACCCATATCTCAGTTTGTAGTGTGGCAAAAGTTACCTTAATTTCACCACTATTCTGGTTATCTCCGTCACCAACCCAAAATCTCGCACCATTACCCACCGATAGTGGATTGTTTGCTGCGTTAGTATTTTGTGTGTAATTGCCATTTATTGCAGTTGCGCCCCAATTCCACTCGACACCATCATCGGCCACTGTTGAACAATCTGTGGCACCACCGCCACCTCGCTGGGTGCATTCTGCATAATTAAAAGATGTACTCCATGGTAGTGATATGGTTGAAAATGAAGTGCTAGGCGCAACTAGAGTTAAAGCTAAAATGAAGACTAAAAATCTAGTTAGTGACATACATACCCCCTGTTAAACCATACCCTGAATACACATTAGTGCCGATAGGATCGGGTGGACTTGCAACCGTGCCGGTACTATCTTGTGTTACGTCAGACGTAGCAGAGCTACTATTATATCTAATATAATCATCTGCTATCCCGGCCAAGATATATGATGTTCCACTTGCAATGCTTCCAGACATAAAGGTAAATTCTATGAAACCTGGTGCTGTCTGAGTAGTACACTCAACTGCTGCGCTCTCAGCCACTAAAGCTTTGGTTACCGCATTGTAAACTAGCATTTTTACATACTCACCAGTAGTACAATCCCACCATGAATTAACACTAATATAACCCTTCGCTATATTACCAGATAATACAGCGGCGATACCTCCGTTGTCATTATACCCCACAGCAATTCCACCTGCTACAGTAATAACATCATCACTATATTCTGTATCATCTCCAACTAACAATGCTCCACCACCACCACTAGCATCATGATACTCAAGATTAGTAATAGCAGCACCAGCAGGAACCTCAGCGCTACATACATTCCTTGTAGCACCAGCATCACAATCAATATCAGCTCCAATAATATCTGAATCATCACAAGTTACATAGCCATCAGCCTCAGCAGGAGGAGTGATTGTCAAAGTATAAGTCCCAGGGATATAACCCCAAGCAGGAGAAGGCCCAGCAATAGCACTGTCAGGTAAACCAATAAACATTGTACTATTAGTTGAATTGTAGGCAACCTCTCCATCAGCAAGATCTCCTGCCACTGGATTAGATGTTACAACAGTTACTCCACTTGAAGATCCAGCAATGGTTTGCCAAGAACTTGTGCCATCTCCATCCTCTCTTAGGTACTTAACTCCTCCAGTTTCTCCGGTTGAAAGAACCGCTGTCCCCTCAACAGATCCAGCAGATGTTGTATCCTGAACCCAAGCTGAGCCACTGTATGTGTAGTATTCATCAGGATTAGGTGTAGTCAGGTGGCACTTATCCCCTACATTTTGCCCTGTAGTAGGACAAGCAGTTGTGTTGCTGTAGTTTATAAAATGTGTCCCATCTGCTGATGTTGTCGTGATACTCCCAACTGTAATCCCATCAGCAAGCTTTGCAGTCAGTCCGGCAGGAGTAACCGCACGCTCACCATCTGTTCCTGTAATTGTCTCTGCGCTGGTAGCTATCTCAAGAACCCCAGCAATAGCATCAGTAGCAGCAATTTCATCCCCTGTATTTGAACCACTAAGAACAGTCAGTCCATCGAGCAGATTGATTTCAGTAGATGTTGAAGTTATCGGAGTTGCATCATTGATACCTGGGCCTGTGAGTCGCTTATTGGTCAATGTCTGAGTAGCTGTCAATCCGACTAATTGCTCAGATACTCCAGCAGCGTCATAAGTAGAAGTCTGCATATCGCCAGTTCCACTGACAGAGGAGAAGCCAGGAGCAGATGTTGTGCCATTGGAAGTTAAGACAGTGCCAGAATTACCAAGAGCAATCTCTGATACATCACCAGAGGAGTCTACCCATAAAACCCTATTGGCAGTTCCAGTTAGATCTGTGATTATGGAGGAACCACCGATTCCCTCTATCGCAGTCTCAAGATCCTGCATTGCTTGTTTATTGTTACGATTGTCTGAGATAGTTGAACCTGTAAAAGTCCCTAAGTTTGTTGAACCTGAGGCAACACCAGACAGAGCCTCAAGATCACTTATGTCTCCACCACCAGTACCACATGCCCCCCAACTTCTTGTGCCGTCAGTGGCAGACTTGAGGCAGTAATCAGTTACACTTGGATTGCCAAGAGCATCCTCATAAAGACCATCATGATCCCCCCAGCCATAAGCAGTATTCCAATGGCCAACCAGAGTGCTTGTAATACCGGATGCCGGGTCTCCAGAGTACACTGGATCGGTCTCCGTACCACCACTCTCCTCCGCACATTGCCAAGTCCCGGATATCTTTTTCTTGATCTGACCATTTGTACAAACTAAAGCTGCACCACCATTATACAACTCTGTAAACATAGAGTTTTGCAGTGTAGCTTGTTGTCTCTCGGTATTTGCGTTCTCCCCTACTTCAGGGTTTAAAATCACCTGGGCAGCGTAAGCTGAACTCGCCAGAGAAATCAGCAGGGCAATTCCTGCTGTTACCTTATTCTTAAATGTCATCTTTCTTATCTCCTTTGTCTCTGAGAGACATTATATCCTATCTGAGTTCATTCGATACTTGACATAGAACATATCAACTTCCATTTCTTTATTGCTTGTTAATGCTGCCCCTGTTGGGTAGTCGGAACCAAAGAAACAATGTACTCTATCTGTGCTGAGATTAGTGCTTATTTTGGCTACTTCGTGGTCATTCAAGAAGAAATGGACATGACTGAAATCAGCAGCAATCTGAATCTTTGTAGCGTACCATGTATCCTCAGCTATAGATATGCCAGTGTTGTACTCCGTCTTTGTTCCACCATCATTCGTTACACACCAAACTTGTCCTGTGCTATCACCGTTGCTCCTAATCTCGAAATAGACACCAGCGCTCAAGGCTCCGGGATCATTGTTTTGATCGCCCCAACCATGAAAGTAAGTAATACCTGTTTGATCGAAGGCTGTACTTTTATATCGTTGTACAGTTTCCATCACTGCTTTAACATTATCGAGGATAAAGGCATCTCTGCCTAGCCTCATCTGAACACGTCCGATTGTGATACCACTGTTAAGCCTAAGAGAAACTACGCCAAAGTGGTTTGAGTCGCTTGCTGATGAATCAATATTAATGTATCCACCATTATTGGCTTCTTGCCACTGAAGAAGCCCATCATCATTACCACCAATAAAATCATCCCACCGCTCATTCCAGTGTCTAGCTTGAGCAGCGATAACATGCCGTCTGTGCAATGTTCCTCTCTTCTCCAGGATAAACACATCTTGGTTAGAGGTCTTCACGGTGAATATAGTTACGTCTCTTGCATCTGTAGAAACCCAGCTATCTTTAACTTCATCTTGATAGTAGTAGTTGTTGTGTACATTGAGCGAAACTCCAGTCTCTCCAGTCCTATTAGTGACACAGTCCGCAAAGGGGTGATCCAATGTAATAGTACCTGCACTCTCATCAAAGTCAGTCACTTCAACACAACAAATATTATTGCAGTTATCTGACCAGCCTGACATGTGTATATCTGAACCACCAAGAGTTTCACTACTTAGCGTGTCCCAGTCAAAGGAGCCAGCGGTGATCGTAATGGTAATGGTTCCACTTACGTTTGTAATATTGCATGTTAAGTTATCATGTTCGTCCCAATCGCCAAACTTAACTGCTCTCTTGCCGACTCCATCTTGCCGAAAGTGTAAGAAATATTCTCTACCATCTACCTTGTTAATTATATTCCCCACCCGAGTTAGTGGCCTATCCAGATAAATATCAAAGAAGTTGTATAGTGATCCATCTAATACTACCTGGTCACCACTCAGGGTAACTTCGTGTGTTTCGTTAATTGGTACTTGAAATATGTCTATGCTCATACTCTACGCTCCTGTATATGTAATGATGTTGCCATCGTATGTAATGTCTTGGCCTTGGTACTGTACCTTGTCAGCTATACAGTTGTATAGAGCAACGTCACTCAACTCGCTTCCTGTAAGAATCTCATCGTACTGACTAAGTTCTCCATATTCTCCACAGTCCCTCCAAAATACACTGGCCTTACCTACGCAGTATGCTTCTATCTCTGCTTGAGTCCTTGGTACGTTAAGGAATGGCCCCTCGAGGGCATCAGCGGCGAGGAGAATAGCATCATCCCTGTAAACATACTTATTCTCAGCACCATTCCATTTACCAGCTGGATGTACGCTGGTAAATCCAGACACTGGATATGGATACTTAACACCATCACCATTCATCCAGAAGCCATTGGCTACATTGTAATGGTAATCATCTTGATAGCTTGACCATAAGTTACCAGTCCCGACATTAGTCCCTGAATGTAGCCCATCTGTACTGTAGACCTTATTCCCTGAACCCTCAGCCAATGGAAAGATAATATCATCACTGAACTTAACATTCCAAATCTTACCAGTATGAGGGAATTGGGGATCACCAAGGTACATACTTGATCCAGTAGCGGCATAGATAGTCCCATCATAGGGTTGTGTGAACACTTCCCCGTTGACTGTTAATATCAGGTTAGCACCATCAGCTTCGCAAGTAATATTACAAACTTGATCTGGAGCGACAGTCGGCCCGAGCACACTAACCGCAGTCCCATTAGACTGCATATGTCTAAACGCTACTATTCCAGTGTTAGGGACAAGATAGATAAAGAACGTTGTATAAACAACAGCAGTTCTAATCCTCAACACGCAATCATAATTAGATTGATTAATAGCAGCGAAAGTACAACTGAGGCTTCTTTTATATGTGGGGCTTAGATAATCACCAAAATAAGGAGCTTGAATAGCATCATCTACACCATTGAATGTACAACAATGTGAATGAGATACTCGCATGGAGTACTCAACTGGGTCGGTCTGTTTATCCTTTCTCCAGATACCAAAAGGTGCATCTGGATCTTGAACATCATCAGGATCTTGCCAGACGTAAGCGCCATCTTGCACCTGGCCGTTAGCCCAGATTAACAACTTGTCTCTAACTGGTGGCCCTGAATAACCACCAAACATTGGCAACCCTATATTACTGTCAAAAGGAAGACCTGTTTGTTTTCCTATAGCTAAATGAAATTTCATCATTTTTTTACACCAATATAAGACCAATGTCGTTGGCTGTTCCTGCAGGTTTGTCAATCTGGACACGTGCATTGCTGTAAAATGTTATATGAGGATTTGTTTGCGTGAATTTAAGCAAATTACCATCAGAGTCATAAGCGTCGGTAAGCTCTGTGCTGATAATTCCTGAATACTTAATAGTGATCTCGTCCGTTCCAAGATCTCCGTCTACCTGTAAAGAAACTGGCTTTACTATGCTGGCTTTTATAAGAAATTTTTCTTTAGATCCTGCCGACTTATCTTTAGGAAATATAATGTCCATATTGTTCTCCTTTGACCGTGTAGTATATTTTACTTCTAATACTGTACCATGTTTTTGTTTTTTTACAAAATACCTATTTATAATCCAACTTCCTTAACCGCTCGTTTTTAGGGGCAACAACTGTCCTCTTTATAACAGATCTAAGGCTTCTTCCAGTTATAGGCCCTATATCTGTTCGGCCAGATCCACGAACAAGGTCGTTGTAATAATTCACTTCTTTCAGTAATTCTGCAAGTTTCCAGCCAGGTACTTTCCCGTGATACTGAATATAAGCTTTGCTGAATTTGTGGTTAATCTTGCTTCTTCGTTTCTGATATTTTGCCTTTACTTGCTTTTCGTTCCATTGTTTTTCACGAATGCCTGAAAGCCTGGCAGGGTTAAAAGATATAAATCTTACAAAAGCGTCCCATCCGTTGGCCTTTAATGGCTTGCTTCCGTAGAAAACTTGACCATATGATCCTGTGGTAACTCCTTCTCTGCTTTCCCTGACAGCCTTTGACATATTTCCAAAAGCTGTTGGCATAAATGATTCAAAGCTTTTGTAATATTCGCCGGAAGCAAGATGTTTACCACTTTTTATAACATCAGTGATAACTGATTGCGGAGCCCCAAATAGCTCGCTTAGCCTCATTGGAACAGGGTTGTTTACCTGTAGTGATCCCTTGAAACTTACACCGGCAAGGCCAGGTATTCCTTGACGAGCAAGAGTTGCGCCACCTTTGCCGAATGTTTTTTCTGCCCATGTGTAGAATTCTTCTTCCGGATCATCACCGCCAAGACCAAGAGCGCCTGCTATCGTAGCTATCACAGGGGTGGCCAGTGTAGCCCCGGCACCGCCCATGATTGCAGGGGAGAGTAACATATACGCTGCAGATCTGAGATCTTTTTTCTTAAATCCAATCTCAATCAAGTTGAGCATATAGTTGTGAGAAAATTTCTGAAACGTGTACGCAAGCTTTAATGGATTTGCGCTACCACGAGCCCACGTTGGTATTGTTTCTTTTCCATAAACACCATGAGCATCGTTGCTGATAGCATGAGCTTTGTTCATTATTTCATCAAAGCTCATATTTTTGTTTTCTTTTTTTGCTTGAGACTCCACAGCTTTGAATGCTGCAAATATTGTAGTCGCTCTGTTTACCTTTTCAGCAGCACCAAACATAAGCATTGAAAGATCGACAAATTTTGCCCATCTGTTACCAAATTTTGTCCTTACAGCAGACGCAAGCTCCATATTGTATTGAGCTTGGTCCCAGTGCCTTGACACTATCCCTTGGTAAATGTTCCTATCTTTTACCGATAGCTTACTTGGATTCCTGCGATACGTGCCATATGATACAGCAGCTCTCTTTACTCTTCTCAATGATTTACCAATCCCATCAGCAGTATTTGCGGAAATTGTAGCTGGGACAGCTTGGACCATATTTGTTAAGTTGACAGCAGCAGAACTTATTCTGAAACCAAGAAACTTTATTGCAGCAAGGCCTTTAAGAGTTCCCATGGCCCGATCAGCAAGTTGATCATTTCTAAGCATTTCAACCATAAAGCTTCTAACTTCGCCATACAAAACCTTTTGTTTGCCTGGGTGAACCCTGCGCTCTTCAACGATTTTTTTCCAATCAATGAATTTTGCATCTGCAACTCCTGGAAATTTGCCATCTGCAACATCTTTTTTGTATGCTTCGAATGAATAATCACGGCCCATGAAGGCCATTATCATTTTTTGTGCTGTCTCACGCTTTGCCATTCCAGCGGCAATGTTCTTGCTATATTGGACAACAGCCTTTAATGGGTCTGTTTCATATCCTTCCCAAACTTCATCTTTATTACGAGCCATCTTCGTTGAAAGATATCCTCGTGATTTGAAAATGTTTGCAACTTTGTTGGTTAGAATATTACTAACTTCTGTGGAAAGATTCATAGCAGCATCACTTGACATAATGCTTTCATCCTCTGCCTGAGTTACTGAATCAATCACAGATCCCATTGATGTAACAAGACCTGTTGCGTCGAACACGTCTTCAGAAATAGATTCGTCACGCTCAACAGTGACATCGTATCCCTTTTCTCGCAGTTCTTTTACTTTTTTTCCTGCAGGAGATACGTGATTAGTCATTTTTTTAAGTAGCTTTACTGGCCCCCATCCTTTTGACGAATCAAGTGGTGGCATGTCAAAATGATGACGCTCAGGGTTTTCCCCTTCTTTTTTGGCAATTATTACATAACCACCATCAGGACGAATACGAGGCATAAATGTTCCACGTAATTGACCCATTTCGGCCATAGCCTCACGAAGAGTCATTTTTCCTATCATTGGAGGCGGGTGCCCTGAATCTTTCGCTTGTTGTTCAATCCTTCTTAGATCAGCTACAATAAGATCAAAAGCTCTGTTTGTTACAGCCCTTAAAAGCCTAACAGCCTTAACTTCATCCTCTGTGAATCCGTTGCCACGAAGGAATTCAGATTCAAGCTGCATTGATTTCCCGGTTGCTTTCTGTTCTGCCTGCCGTCCTCTCTGCTCAGTACCTTTTACAAACTTTCCTTCACGATCATAAACACCCCATACGCCATCTTTTTTCTTAATCTTAAATCCAACATTATCTTGATCTGTTTTTGTTAAATAATCCTTAACTGTGTTATACGACTTCTCATTTTCCTTCAAAAGTTTGCTAAAAAACGTGACAAACTCGCCCTGCTCAACAAGCATTCCTTTGTCATTGTAATGGTAACTTCCAAGTATATCGTCTGTGTACTTGTTTTTAAGATCTGTTCTGTCAAGCTGTGCTTTTAATACTCGTGTTGCTGCAGGATCTTTCCTGTATGAATATTCAGGAGTTGACAACGCTTTCTCAATGGAAGTCATATCTTGCTTTGATGCTTTTTTGAATATGAGATTCCCTAACTTCCCGTCCATTTCTTCAGCGGCAAAATTAGCAATGTCGTTACCTATCAGGTCATCACTTACGCTAAACCTTACATCATCATTTGTTGTGGAAAAATCACCGGTATTATCTGTTGCGGATTTTAGCTGATTTGCATTGAAGGCAATAACATGGCCACGATCTTTCAATATTATCCCGTCATGACCCTGCAATTCTTTTCTTTTCTTGAAAGCTTTCGCTGAATCAACATCACTTATTTGTTTCTCAAGTTCATCTGCAGTAGTTACGAAAGGATTCTCAACCTTCACAAAGAATGGATGTGTGGTGCCAGGTGTGCCCATGGAATGAGCATCTGCAATTACATCATTCCCAAGGAATATTCCAAGGCCGGCCAATGGTGACGATGCTTTGTTCACTGATTTTGTTGTGTCAAATACCCATGGATAATCTTTGTCTTGCAAGAACTTTGGATGCGACGAACCATGGTACAGGATATGTGGCTCACCATTGGATGTAATCTTTGAAGAGCCGAACCACTTCTTGAACGCTTTGGTATCAGTTATTTTCTTTACAGCATCGCGGTATTTTTTGGGAACAAGTGGAGTGCGAGAAAATCGAATATCTTTTTCATTTCCTTTTCCTGATGTTTTTGCTTTTCCTTGCTTCGCTAGGTATCCTTTGGCAATCTCAACAAGATCATTTGGAGCAAGGATACGCGGTGGAAAACCAATCTTCACAAGAGCACGTCGCATGAATCCAAGCACACGCTGATAGAATGGCAATTTAACGTTTGCCTGTGAGGTGATAAAATACATCATTGCCTCTTCTTCTTTCAGGTGATCAGGAGTGCTTTCAGGCACTCGTTTGTAAGCTGCATCAATCGCTTTGCCAGTTTTTGTATCCTTCCCCTTGTGGCGGTTCATCCCTTTCACAAGGCTATTCCACTCTTTACCTTTGAATGCTTCTGGTAGATGACTATGCCCGGCCTCATGCAGTAATGTTTGGTAAGATTCTCCTTTTTTTATTCCGCCCTGAACTAGATACATGGTACCGTTAGGCATTGTAAAAGCTTCGATAATACCAGCCTTTGAGTATCTTGCTTCTATCGTTACATCGTTTTCATCAAATATAACATAATTGTATACTCTTTCACCTTTCTCTAAGCTTGCTTTGTCAAGGTACTTTATTCCACGCACTCCTTCGTTGAGAAGAAACATTGACGCTTCCCTAGAATCCATCTCCTCACGTTCATGAAATCTATAATAGTCCTCTCCAGTTGTACTATCGTCACTTGACCATTCGCTTATGTGCTTTGCTGATATCTTTTCTTTTACAAAATCACTCTGCTCAGATAGTGGTTTATCCCACAAGAGATATTCTTCTTCTCTTGGCTTCATGTCTACTTGGTACAGAGACCCGCTTTCTCCTTTCTTGTAAAACTCTGCTACTTCTTTTTTGTCTGAAAGATATATGCCCCACCCATAAACAGAATCACCCTGTGAAGATCCAACTTTATCTGTGGAAATTTTATTATATTTTGAAAGCGATCCATGCCACGCCAGCTTAAATCTAGCCTTTGCTTTTCTTAAAACACCTTCAACCTGATCAGGAGTAATTACCTTTAACAGTCCTTTTGCTTCAAGTGCTGAAAGAGCTTTCCAGCCAATCTGTTCTTTTAGCTCTGTTTTAACGTCTGCCTGTTTTTCTTTTGGAAGTTTTTTTGCTCCGTCAGTTGTGCGAGATGTTCGTACCTCACCATCGACAAGACTTTCCTTGTACACAATACCCCGGGCAACGTCGATAGAATCATCAGCAAACCATGTGTTCCCCCTGGTAGAAAAAAGATCGAAAACTTTCTCTATCTGCTCTTTGGACAAAACATCCGTTGTCATCCTGTCAGAAACAGAACCAAAGCTCCCAACTATATCAAGGAGCGCGCCATCGTCGCGGAAAAATTTACCAGCTTTACCCACTGCCTTGTCGGTTGCCACACGGTAATTACCATCTGCCGTGTGCTGGATACGTAAATTTCCTGTTGATCGTAATTTTACCTGCGAGTTTCCAACACTATCCATGTATTCAAAAGCCTGCTCTTTGCTTTCAAACGAAACAGGAGTGCTATCAATAGTTGATTGTGGGTCAAACGTTCCAGGCATCAGGATACCTTGTTCAAGCGTTCCATCTTCCCGGGAGAAATTCATTATCTGGCCATTTGAGCCTGAAAATGTAGCAAAACCTGAGAAAAGGTTCCCGGTTATCATCCATCGTTCTTCTCGGCTCACTGACAACGCTTCATCAAATACACTCTTTGCTTCTTCAAGAGTTGTCAGCTCAGGTGTTGCTTTTACTGAACTGTCAGGATTTGAAACAGATCGAAACCTTGAGAAAGGAAGCGGAACAATCCTGATACCATCAGCAACAGCTATTTTTACTTTCCATGCTGATAGTGCGAGCGGGTTGGCAGGGTCCCCTTGTTTCATCTTGTCGATCACAACACCGAGCATAGGTGTCGTGTCTGATCCAAGATCAACGGAAACTGTATCACCTACCATGAACATTTCATTCATGCTCTCAAATGACCTTCTGTTATCCCTTAATTGGTTCATCCTATTGCTAAGTGTTTCTTCAGCAACATTTCTTTTTGAAGAATTCTTAGCCTCAGAAATTCTCTTTCTTAACCTTTCAAGTTCTTTTTCCTCAAATTTATCGAATTCTTCCAAAGCTTTTGCGGCATCATCATTACCGTTATTCTCATTCTTAGACGCTTCTGCCTGTACTTCATCCCCGGTCATTGGCCGACCAATACGTTTCATGTCAATCTTCTCCGCTACAACCTTACCCTGGAACGGGCTTTCTCCTGTCTTTGGTGTTACTTCGACAGTCTCTATGGTCTTTGCGTCAAGATCAAAGTTTTTCGCCTCAAGGTCATTTCGGCCAATCGAATCAAGGTGAGCAATGTAATCGTTATATTCTTGAATTATAGCTTCGTATATTGACTCCTGCTGAACTATTGGCAGCAATGGCAAGCGACCGGTAACTTTTTTTGCTATGTCAGAATGATCTTTTTGACCTTCTTTGTATGGGCTTCCAAGCATTCTGTTTAATTCTGGCCTGTGAGCCATGACACCGGCAACAACAAGATCACCGTACTTGTTCATAAAGTTTACGGCTGTTTTGTCAGAAAGAACTGATTCAGCGTCTGCTGTGGTGTTTGCAGATAAGCTTGCCATTTTTGCAACAAGTATTGCCGCCGGCTTTCGCTCTGCAGGGATATTGGCGACAACCTGAATGTAATCAGGGGCAACTACCTGCCCAGTCCTGTGGACCCTTCCCAACATCTGCATGTGGGTGTTGATATCTTTCTCGGCCTGCGCAATGATCATTGTACGCTTACCTTGGCCTTTTATCGGGTTACGCTCACTTGCGTGCAGAGAAATACCTGTTGATCCTGAAATATTTAATATTATTGCTCGTGCTGATCCATTATTGAATTTTTCAATCGTATCAAGTTTTCCATCTGTTTTTAAATCTCTTGGATTCCTAGCAGATAGTTTTGGAAAACCGTCTGAATAATCTATAATGGAACTTCGCCCTGTTATCTCAAGTGCTGGAAATCCAGCCTCAGCTAATCGCTTGTGCATGTAATCAATAGGAGAAACCGGCATTGAGGCAAGGTCAAGGCTATCTATTATTTCCATAGTCTTGTTATATTCTGCTGCTGCCTGTGCTCCTATATCTTCGTCGCTTGCCCAATATTGAACAGGATTACCAAAAGAGTCTTGGTCATCTTTTACGGTATACCTTCGAGTCGTCCATAAATACCTTTTTAAAAGGTCGTTGAATGAAACATCTATTTCCTGACCTTTTATTATATTGTTTGCAGAAGCGTAATCGTTCAAAAAAGTTTCCATGGTGTTTGATACTGTCAGCACCACTTGCTCATTTGTTCCTTCTGCTTTTGATTTTTCAAGTATCGATATTGCTTCGTCGATGCTTGGCTGTACTTTTAATGAAAGTAACATCTGATCAACGATATTGTGCATGAGCGATGTGAAACCGGTATGGTTCTTGGCCCCGCCTTCACCAACGGAAGCGCTTACCTGTGCATCTGCGTCTGAATGGAAGTAATCATTCATATGTGATTCTTCGAATATCCGAATGCTGGATAATGCTGCAGAAACGGTCTCAGCATTGTTGGTGTCAACCTTCATTACTTTAGGGGTATATTTCACACCTTCAAAAGATCTTTCTCTTCTTATATATTGGCCGGCCTTCGTCAGCATGCTGGCTGTTATCTGCTGATAAGGTATTCCACCTTTGTTTACAGCATCAGCAAGAGATTGCATGTCCCCGCCAACGCCCAAGCTGAGATCGGTTGCAGCATACAGGTCCATTACTTCTGGATTTTTTGCATAAGTTGCTGATGAATAAAGAACACTATCAACGTTCTTTATCAGATTACGAAGGAATAGTGCCCTTGGATAAGGAGTTATTTGCGTATTTTTATCTGGCTTCAGGTCGTACAGGTCGCCTGACCCGCCGGCGTTGTGCGCTTCATCCATAATAAGAACAACGTTGTCGCTTTTGACAAGGTTCTCAAGGAATTTACGGCGCGGGTGCATGATATCAGTTCCTTTTTCCTTGAACTGAGTGTTTATCTGATCGTATGTGGTGAAAACAATTTTTGTTTTCTTTTTATTATTTGCTTTGCCACGGTCAGGCATTCCACCGCCCAACTCTTCAAGAGTATTTGCCCATCCGGTAGGTGATGTTAATTTTACCTTATCTTTTTTGTTAAGTGTTACAGGGACAGCGTTTGTCTGCATGATGTCATCAATTACTGACGGATCAAAACCTACGTCAACCATATCCCGGTACATATCGGCGTAGAGCCCTTGTTTCTCTGTAAAGAAAACAGGTGTCTTTCCCTGGTTCAAAGCGTATTTGATGGTTGCTGCTACTACACGGCCTTTGCCGATACCTGTCTGGTCGCCAAGGATAAACCCTGTGCCATTTTCCATACTGGAGATAGAAAGAGCTGTTGCGTCGATTTGTTCTGCAGATAATGCTTTGTAAAGTGCTTTAATATCTTTGAACCCAACCTTTTCCATGACATATTTATCAATGGATTCATGTTGCTCGTTCAGCTTATTCAAAGCATTCTTCAGTGGATCTGACATATTAACAGGAGTGAGAGTTCCTATTTGTCCGCTACCACTGGAAGGTTTGTATTGTGTCTGTCCCTTTGAAGCAACTACTCTTGGCCTGCTACCCTCAGTTCCAGTGCTTCTATCCACTCTGTCGCTGTCATTTTTTCCAGAATTTTCCTTGCCCCTGGTATCTCCGTCGGAAATTTTCCCGTCGCTTCTATCTGTAGCCACGTTTGAAGTTCCGGATTGTTCCCCACCTGTTCGCACCATTCCCAGTCCGTCAGTTCCTGAGTCGCTTCCTGCGGCAACAGTCCCAGGCTTGATAGTCTGTTCGCTAGGTCGAACCGCACCTCTTCCGGCGTCCCCGGCCCCTGATTCAGCAGTCTTGACAGTTTCCCCGGCTGGTTTTCCCGTACCGACGTTGCCAGGCCCCATGGCAGGCCGTCCTGCTTTGCTACGAGGGCCACGCTTAGGAGTTGCTGCGTCTTGCTGCTCCCTGGTTGCATCCACGCCAAAACGGTTCTCTTCTTGGTTTTCGATTGCTTCAAGGCGTTCTCCTAATTCGTCAAAAGTTTTATATACAGTCGGGGCCACAAAGTTTGGAGTAGCTTTGTCAGATTTTCCTTTGCCTGAGATAGTGATAATATCAACAGGCCAGTTCGCCCCCTGCTTACCATACAAACTACCGGCAACAGTGAAATGATCAGTTACCTGGTAATTGTCATAAAGCTCTTTGTAAAACTTCCTGTACTTTCTTTTATTATAATCACTCGCTCGTACTTCTCCATCTTCTGTTTCAAATAATCCACCGACAATAAGAGTAGCCCGACCACCGTTTGTCATACTTGACAATGCTTTTAATGCTATCGCTTGATCAACCTCTAGCGTTTTGAAGCCGTTAACGGTGAATAATTTGTTCTTCTTGTCCTCTCCTTTTACTTTTCCGAAAGGAGGATTGGCAATAACCACATCAACATCTTGCGGAGGAGAATTATCAATCGCATTTGATTGAGTTGTTTTAATACCTTGTGATTTGAGTATTGCAGATCTTGTTGCGCTCAATTCATTCGCATAAACAGAATCAACGTCGGCTCCCATAAGAAGCATTCCGGTTCCGGCTGTAGGCTCATAAACAACATCTCCGCGCCGTTGTTCCATCCATGAAAGAATGTTTGCAAGGAAAGCCAATGGTGCCGGGGTCGAATACTGCATCAACTGAGTGCTTTCTGTTGACCTGTTTGAAAGTTTAGGCTGCTGGTCGTAAAGATCAACCATTCTATCGAACATTTGACGCGACGATTGCTCGCCTTTCAAACCTTCAGTGTAAATTTCCCTGGAAAGTTTTACTACTGCTGTTTCAATCGCTTCATCGACTGTGCGCCTAAAATCGTTTGTATCCTGTTGTGCTTTTGAGATACCGAAGTTTTCAGCAACTGCTTTGCGTGCTGCAGTTATGCTTGAATAACCCCACCCATCAGAGGTGTGTTCGTTGTAAAAAAAGTTTGCAAATTCTATTGCACGATCAGGCCACTCTTTACTTGCTTTTTCTTTTTCAGGTTTTTTCTTGCGAGAGTTTATTTCAGCGCGAGCTTTTGTAATATCATCGAAGGAAGAAACACCGTTTGGATGATTAACGTAATACATACCGTCAATAAGGTTCTTCGTTACGGTGTATACGTTATCATCTGTGCCAACGTATGATGAAACGGTTTCCTCTTTTTCTTTCAGTGGTGACGATATCTCGCTTTTCTCTGCAAGTTCTTTGGCAATTATCGAATCAACTTCCTCTTGGGTGTTCATTCCTTTTGTGTCAAGCTCAGGATGCCGGCTTGCTGCAAGATAAAAACTTGCAAAGTATGGCTTGAATTCTTCGCCAATTGTCTCAACCATTTTTTTTGAGAAATCAACAAAACTTCTGGCACCGGCCTCAACATGGTAAACAGCTACCACCATTCCGGCAGACAATTGCTGTGGGTTGAGACCAACGTTCAAGGTGTTCTTTGCTTCCATCAGCGTTTTTACTGCGTCGGCAAGATCATCTTTGCTGAATATCTTGTTGTTACTGCCCCACTCTTCTTTTTCAGGTGTTTCTTTTTCAGTAGGTTCAGTTTTGAACTATCTTGTTTTTTCTGATCTGCTTCTGCAGACTTGTCGGCTTCGTAGTCAGTTGCCATCTTATTTACGATAGAAGCATCTGTTACATTTTTTCCTGAATTATCTTTTTCTGTTTTATTAAACCCTACGCCTGGTGCTGAAAGTTTTACAACGTCACTATTCTTACTTTTAACTATTACAGTACCTTTAGTTCCATCTGGTATTGTATCAGATAAAGACGAATATGTTATCGAGGTAACGTCTCCATTGTTTGAGGTATGTAATATTGTTGTTTTTGATGTCTTTAGAACATTTCCTTCCAAGTCAGTTATTATTTTTTCAGTTCCGCTCTTCGTTTTACGCTCGTAATGGTTTTTTGTTTTGTTCTTGCTTAAAGTTGGCTTTCCCCATGATTTGTTTACGGTCTTGTTTTTTGCCTTTTTATTTTTACGGTCAAAGCGGCTCTTCAAAGTATGAATAGGGATACCGTTATTCATCTTGTTTTTGATGCTTGGTACACGTCTTCCAAGCATTGCAACTACTGCTTCACGTTTTGTATTGTATCCGGTTAAGGTGTTGTTCTTACCCTTTGTAGCTATGTAAAACTTTCCATCTATTTCTTGCGCTTTAGAGCTGCCACGGCCAACTATCTTTTCCCATTCACTATTTATTTGTTCGTCAGTAGCATCTTTGATGAAACTTTCTATCTTATCAAGATTTTCCTGTGACGTTTTCCTGAAAGTATCATTTTCCTTGTTTGAAAAGTTTATAAAGTCATCAGAAACAGTTTCATCGTTTTTTTCTTGTTCAACATCAAGTTTCTTCTGCTCTTTTTCAGCACGACGAGCGGCCCGGTCTGCCTTCTTCTTTTCAATATCAAGTTTCTTCTGCTCTTCTGCTTTTACAATTGGAGCATCTGCTTTTATAACAGGTGCTTCTACCTTTACAGGAGTTGACTCAACTTCCGAGGAAAGCTCGGAAGCTCGTGTGTCGATTGCAGACTGAAAAGATTCCATGAATGGTTTGAACTCTTCAGGAAAGTTTTCGTCACCTATTTGTTTTGAATACAGTTTTATATCTTCAGCGGTTGCATTTGATATATCTAAAAGAATGCTATTGGCCTGCTGTGATATTTCAGCAGTTGGAGGCTGTGCTTCTTTCTCTTCACTCCCAGTGAGTGTTTCAGCAGTTGGAAGCTGTGCTTCTTTTGCAACATCACCTTCAACAGGAGTGGCTATCACCTCTCCTGTTGTTTTGTCAATTATCGATCCATCTTCTTGGATGTCGAGAGTAGGAATCCCCTGGTCTGCCCATGGCTCTTCTTTTTCAACGACTTCCTGCTCTTTCGCAATCCGCTCTTCTTCTCCTGCCTGGTCTGCTTGCGCTGCCTCTTCATTCGACACCTCTTTGTCGATACGTGACATAAGATCCTCAAGAGATCCTTCGTCTATTTCAGGTTTAGGAAGAGTTTCGCCTTGACTCTCAAGCTCCATACTGCCAATAGCCACATCAGTTAAAGGCCCTGGCTCCGGTATAGATTCAAGCTCCTCTTTCGTTTGAGCACGTTCTTGCTCTCTTTCAGCAATGAGAACGTCGATATCTTCAACGGTCATCCCGGCGCGCTCTACGGTTGGTGCCTGCTCTTCTGTTTTTAATTGCTCAAGGTCATCCTTGGTGAGATCTGCTTCACGAAGAGTTGACATGCTCTTTTCTCTTCGTGTGGCCAGGCGTTCAGTTCCAGTATTACCTGATTCCTCTTCAGCGATAAATTCAGAAAAGTTCTGATCAATAGGAACAGGTTCCCCGGCGGCAACATATTGCATTGCCGCTTTCTGCCATTTTTGAGCAACTTCTTTATCGTCTGTCGATTCCGCAACACTGCCAGCGATTTTATTTACTGCCTTTACTCTTTCCTTTGGATCTTTCAGGTTATTTATATTGTCGTAGGCTTGTTTCCTTTGGTATGCCGAATAACCACCTACGCCAACTCCCATGCCGCCTGAAAGAAACAGCGCAGGAATAATTGATTCCTTCATTGCTTCCCCAGCTGTTCCTTGGGCAATATTTATTTTTGCGTCGGC
>Ga0164310_10000222_pt1 | contig 29369 bp, 24 predicted proteins | sample GuaBasSedimGuay1_FD_121795 | JGI IMG/M metagenome (GOLD analysis project Ga0164310, IMG submission 121795) | Subseafloor sediment microbial communities from Guaymas Basin, Gulf of California, Mexico - Guay1, Core 4569-9, 0-3 cm | ecosystem: Environmental > Aquatic > Marine > Hydrothermal vents... | reverse complement strand
GTTCTTTACTGAACACAGCGGCTTCTGCGTCATCCGCAAAGAATTGCTGTTCGACGCCATTAGACGAAATTGCCTTCACTACGCGGTGACTCATCGCGCGACTGCTGGTTTCGGGAGTTCTATCAGTACTGGATTTTTTGAAGTACTTGCTGGCTACTACTTGCCGAGATTCATCGCTCCAGTCAGCGGGGAACTCTGCATCGAGACACTCGTAGATAGTATTGCCATCTTTGTCCTTGGTTGTGATGTCGGTTTTTTCCCATTGAATTTGGGCGAACGGATCTTCTTCTTCTGTGAACAATTGCTTGAGTTGAAACATTTTTTACATGCCTTTGGTGTAAGTAAAGTGGGCACGGTCTTTGTGCACGGTCTCCCTTATACCGTGAATTACCTCTAATTGATGACGCTTCACAGGAGGGGTATCGAAGAACCCCTGCGCTAGGTGTGCGAGCCATGCAGCGTCCGCTTCATCATCGGGCAGCAGGATACCCCACTCTTTTTTCGCTGCTGCAATCATTTTGTTCTTGGTAGCTGCGCCGTGGGCAGCACCGTATTTCTTTAGCTGTGCAGGAGGAATAACCAGGAACGGAAGCTTGAATTGGAGCAACGCCAGGAGGAGGACCCCCCGTACTTGTCCCATGTCGTCTGCTCGAGTATTCGCGTTGTACGCTGCCCCTTCGATACAGGCCCCGCTTAGCTCTGCGCCTTTTTCAGTTAGGAGCGTATGTACTCGGTCATGGATCTCAAATAGGCGGTCTGCCCCTTTGCACTGGGTTTTTATTGTCTCAGTGTACAGGCTACCCTGGATGAGAATTGCGAGGCCCGTGCTGCGAGGAGAAGGATCAATCCCTAGGTAACTTCTTGACGGTAGTGTTGACATGGCTTACTATTTTTGGCAGATAATACGAGAAAGGTCAAACGGTAAATGGCCCAGCTAACCATTGAATACGATAAAGATATTTTGGGCTCAGGGTACTACATGAAAACTGAAGTGCTGCCGTTTCCTGCGACGGAACCTGCCGGCACTTTGGAGGAGTCCATCATAATCCAGGAAGCAAGTACCTCGCAGGACGAACGTATCCTGCGTATTGCGAATCCTACAGAACTCGTGGATCTGGCAGTGGCCACTCCTTTGGTGTTCTACAATGCTACAGAGTTTTCTGGCGTGACCGTCAATCCAGGAGACACCTTACGTCTACCTATGCGGGATGAGTGGGTGAAGCTCGGACACGTAGGTACGTTCCTGGACTTCATGGTTCTCGCACAGTTCGGTGCGATAATTGAAATTGATGTTGCGGGTGCGGTGTATCCTTTCCCCTCTTTCTGTCGCGGGTCATTCCAGGTTTATTCCGGGTACCCAGGGCCCTCAGGACCTCTTCCCTGGCCGATACCGTACAGCACAGGAACCAACGGATACACTGTTCGAAACAGTATCGGCAACTCAGATGCAGTGCGTATTTCAGAGCACGTAGATATGTTCGCGGATATCACTGTAGGGGCGAATAAGCAGGCAGCTCTTAGCTCTGAAGCACAGGCGCTCGTGGATGCCACGAATATAGACGAGACGGAATTCTCCGGAATAGACATTGAGGTATACGAATGAGTGTCACTATTGACCTTAGGGTTGTGCAGTCGCTTATTGAGGGCGGAGGTTACCGCGTAAAGATGGACGTGCTATACGCTACAGGGATTGCTCCTGAAATTTTCGTGTACACTGCCGACTGCAATGAGTTCTCACACGTAGCTACCCCATTTGACATAGAAAATATCCCGTACGTTACTTCGGAAGAGGCAGAACTCCACGGCTACAATTACTACCGAAAAGCAGGGGTAATAGAAGACCGTAATACGGTAGAGAGTGCCGAAGCTTATTCGAACTACACAAAAGAACGAGTAGCATTTTTAGCAAGAGAGTTCCCGAAAGCTATTGACGGCTTCGAAGGAACTAACGACTACACGTACACAGGATAGCAATGTTAACTACAACAGTAGACCAGGAATGTCTCCAGGAAATGTTAGCGGACGGTACGCTGAAGTACACGATCATCACTACTGTGGTGGACAAAGGGGAACTACCTTACCTGCAGTTCTTTGTGTACAGCGTAGTCGACCCTGCTGATCCTAAAGATGACACCTTCGAGCGTGTAGGTAATCCTTACGACTTGGAGAACGTTAACAATAACCGCACCGCTGCAATTATTGCAGGAGAGACTACGTACCTATCGTCAGAACTTCGGAGAGAGTATTTAACGCTGGATGTCGCAGTACAGGCAAAAGACGCCGTAAAGTCTCGCGTTAATGACGGAGTAAAGGCCTGGTACACATACGTCACTGAGTTTGAAGGGTCTTCTTCTGATGTATACCCCACAGTAGATCCTTCCTACGAACAGGCGCTTATCAACGCGTACACTGCAGCCAAGGTGGCTCGCGTTGCTGCGGAAGGTACCGTAACTGACGCAGACACTGATGTAACTGTCGCTGAAGCGGAGGCGTCTGCTGCCGCACAGATTGTTGCTATCTATCAGAGTGAAAAATCTTTCTGTGACTCAGCCCGACTGGTGGCATGGACAAATTACTACGGTGCGGTAGGCTCATTCTCTTCCAGCATTGTAACGCAGAACAACAGATACAGCGGGTTCATTACGAGTATCACTGCGGCTTATGATGCTCACTCTGGGTCTACTTACCCGGTAGCACCTACAGATCCCGACTGGAGCACGGTATTCACTGCACTGAATTCTTACAGTAGTGACCCTGCAAATTTCCAAACAGGACCTCTCGCACTATTCCAGTCCTCGGAAAACTACGGAGCTACATTGGATGCTGAGTTTGCAGCATTCTGTGCCGCTGCAGCGGCGAACTACACAGCCGCTCTTGGACAGAAACAAGCTAAAGACCAGGCCGTTGCAACTTCAGTGACAGCAAAAGAAGAGGCCGAAGCCTCTTTAGTAGTAGCACAAGAGGCGGAGGACACGGCCCTAGCTGCAGTAGTAGCCGTGTGCCCCACGTTTGATCCTCTTAGTGTTTAGCGGATTGAGTGGTCGAATCTCCCCCAATTTAGGTAGAGACCTTCCCAGCTTTGGATGATGGTGTTCCAGGGAAGATGTCCTTCTCTCCCTCTCGCATATCTCAGTGTGTACCCTGCGCGAGGGTGTCCTTCGAGGTAGTGCTTAGGGTAGCTCGTAGTTCTCCACCCATTTTGGTTGGTTGGGCTGTACGTTTCCCTGGCGGCTGCCAGTAGAATACCTAGTTGCAGGTTGGTCAGTTTCCCGTAGCGGTCATCGTCCCACTTCCTGTCGTAGCCGTGAGACTGGATTACCCTTTCTGCTTCTTTGAACGTTTTGAAAGGTGTGAAATTAAACCAGCTTGCAGTGGTCCTCCGGAGACCGAATTGGAGCGTCTGGTCAGGTGACTCTAGGTGGAACGTAAGTGCGTATAGCCTGCGGTTGTACCTGGCGTGGAGGCGGCCGCTGTTAATGAGCAGATATTTAATCTGCGCACGGGTAAAAGGTATATGTGTTTTCGCTACTGACGCAGCACTGTACTCCTTTTCAGATTTGAGGTAAGGCGAAGGGCACCACTTCACTTCTGTGTCACAGACGGACTGTACTAGGCACCGTGAACATTCTGTCTTCTTGAATTTAATTACCCGATGAGCTTCTCTTCCTCCTTTCGCTGCGGACTCGAGGTTCTCGGATACATTAGCGAAGCTGTGCTGGTTTATCGGACGGTCGTTCTGGGTAAAGTACGCTGTCCGCGTATGCGCAGGACTTATGTATGTGAATGGTCCTATCGTAGTTTCAAGATGTTCCAGGACGTCCAGCAGGTCCTCTTCTGCGCGGTACCCGTACTCACGGGGAGTGGTCAGTAGCTCCCTAATCCTACACATCGCCGGTACCTCATCGGCCTTAAGGCGGATGCACTCATGGCATCCTAGGGCGTATTTGTGTGGAAGAGAGCACGAATCGTATGTCTGAGAAAGGTCTACGTGCTCCATCTCTGATGGGCTGCCGTTAATGTAGATACAGTCCCCCCTCTTTGCCGTAGATAATTGTCGGGCCAGGTAACCGTCTGTCTCAGACGTAACGCGAATCACAGGATGAGGTACTGGGATATCGTGGCTGTATACGATGTTGGGATGCCCTACAAGCTTGTGCACCAACGCAGTGTTTTGTATTAGCTCAAAGGTCTCCGGAGACAGTATGTTATCTTCAGGGTCAAGTGATGAGAATAGAAGCTCAGTGTTTCCTGATGGACCTACTGCATAGGTGAATACACGGTTAAGCTGTTGGATGCGTTTTGTTTTTGTCATATTTCTGCACTGCAGCGTTGTACACAGACTTAAGCTGCTGTCCTTTGCCGGAATGTATTTGTTCCATGTAGTTTATTCGCCCTAAGAGCCACCAACGCAGCTCTTCTTCTGAGTCTTTGCCTGCTCTGGAACATTGGGATTCAAAGCCGTGCTTCCAGCAGTTGTAGGTTAAGGATCTGACAGAGATGTACTGATCTCTTGGGATATTCGTATGGGTGTTAAACACCGCTCCCAGCAATGCCTTACGGTGGCGTCCATCCCATATGCGGGTTTTGGTGTGGTTTACGGCGTAACCGCTGCGAGTACACACGTTCATCAGCTTGTTAAGAATTGCCATTCTTTTGTAGTAAGAGAACCTCTTGCCACAAGTGAATGCCAGGTCATCGGCGTATCGCGTGTATTTCCATGCGTATTCTCCTTCCAGACCCTGTTCTTTATTCAGGTCATCTATGAGTGCGAGCATCGGAGTATCTAGCATCCAGTCCGCAACTAAATTGCAGATAGCACCGCTGGCAGGGTTACCTTGCGGTACCCCTGAGAACTGGTAGCCGGAAGAATCTGTGAACGCGTAGACTGTGACCAGGGACGCCAGGAGATCAGATACGTAATGGCTGTACCCGATCACCTGCTTGAAGTACTGGCGTATCCATACTCTGCGTGTACTGGGGAAGAAGTTCTTCAGGTCGAGATTGAAGTATGTGCCTCTGTGCGGGCAGTCATGTTCCGTTCCCGGAGGAGCTGTATCGCAGATAGGGCACTCAGGGACATGCTGTTCCACTGCCATTTGCGTTGAGCGCCCTTCACGATAAGCGGTTACGTGGTCCCCTAGCTGTTTCTGAAGAGGATTGAGAAGGCGCTCGAGGATCCTCTTTCCGAAAAGTTTCATCACCTTATCGGGAGCATGTATTACCCTGCTACCTCCAGACTTTTTAGGGATTGTTAGTCGAGTATACAGTTCGTCTTTGCGCGTGATTGCGTACCAGAGAATCCTGGTATTAAAGCCCAGGAAAAAAGCCAGAGTGCAGTCGTCGATCAGAAAGGGCATGTCTTCCGGGATATCAGGTGTTTTAATCATGACGACTTCTGTGTTAGAGAACCCGTGTGTCATCTTGCGCCCCCTTGCTGTTCACATTTTCCAGTTCCAGGAACGCATTTTCCTGCCTGATATTCTAAAATGTGATCACACACTGCGCAGAGTAGTGCGATAGTACGCTCTGGAGTATGCAGTTTTATCGATGGCATCTCTGCACGCGTATTGGCGTAGGGGCGCATTGCTCCGCTGTGAACGTACTGGAGATGTTTGACGCCTACGTTTCGTATGTTTTCCGGACGGCAATGCTGCTTTATTTGAGTAGGTACGACCATCGCCCAGCCGCTCCAGTCGGTATACTTTCCACCTTCGAAAAAGTTGTATGTCTTAGTGGGCGTAGCAGTTTCTGTGCTGCTATCTCGGTGCAGCGGTACTTTCCGCACGTACTCCACGTGAACTTGGTTCAGTGCGTCTAGGAGGGGTATCGTGAGGGGCATCTCGAGGCAGTAGGGAAACATCCGAGGAATTACGTGTACTTTCGTTTTCGGTACAAGGTACACCCTGTCATACGGAAAGACGTGGAAGGAGTCGGACAATACTCTCCGTAATGACTTGAGCAGTTTACGGCGTATTTTTACGCAGTAGATTGTTGTCATGGATCACCCTCCTATCTGGAGTGTTCTTACCATGTCAGGATGTGTTTTCCCTGAAGGGGTAATTGCCCATATGAGAGGGGCCGGAGGTGACAGTTCTGGAATAGGACCGCCTTTATCTGAGGATATCGGGGCATACCCATCGGTGAATATAATCACCAGATCCGCAGTAGGTACCCTCTCGGTTATCCTGTCTGCATCTTCCAGCCAATCGTCCTCTGTATCTGTTCCCAATACCCGCCTAAGTACTGAATTGAATTGTGTTCCTCCGTACCCGTAACGGCGCATCCCTTCGGGAGAGTCGGTAAAGGCGCTGCTATCGGAGGAGAGTAGCTCCTCTTGCTGGATAGCATGATCGAATGCGATGAAGCGGGCGGATACTCCTTCTTCTGCGCGCAGTATGCCTGCAATCTCTCCCATGAACTGTATATACTCAGTATCCGAAACTGACCCGGAGGTATCTACGCACAGATCAATGTGGAACGTCATGTCTCGCTGGTAGAAGGGGTAAGGCTCTATGAGGTCCGCTTCCAGGTGCGCGAGCCCTGCGTTGGGCATAACGGTGCTCTCACGAAGCTTTGCCGATATGGATGACTTGAGCATCCCACGCAGTACTACTTCCCACGGAATCGTAGGTTCTTCCAGTAGCGCGTCTATCAGGTGCTGCAGATGCCCAGGGATAACACCCCGGCCTTTGTGTGTCTGCTCTACCGCAGAATTGACTATGCGCTTTCCTTCACGCTTAGCCTGCTCAATAGCTCGTTCGATCTCGGACTCGGTCATACCCTCGACTATATCCAGGTGGGATATGTGGCCCGGAGCCTGCTGTCTCAATAGATCCCGGAACCATGACGGGACGCTCTCGTCTTGCATCATCTGTTCGCTTACGTTCTGAGGAGCCTTCTCCTCTTTCTCTTCTTTCTCTTCGTCAGAGCCTCCAGAACCCTTTGACTCTTTCTCCTCCTCAGAATCACCGGAATCACCGGAACCTCCCGCATCAGGACTACTTTGTGCGCCTTTGAATTCTCCTATCCGATAGGCATCTACGTCGAAGCCGTGCTCTTGTAGATCTTCAATAAGGAGCGCGGTGTACTCTTCGAATGTTTTGTTCTTGGGGTAGTCCCTTTGCTCAGGCCAAACCAGAGGCTTAGCCACGTCTCCAAAGTAATCGCGATTCTGCTCCACAAATGGGCGTAGCGCCACGTCATTCACTGCCATATCCATGGCGATGTTGAAGATGGGCTCGTATCGCTTGTACTGCTTATGGTCATCAAAGTGTACCATGTACCGAAACACTCTCGGTATGTGTTCCAGGACCAAGTGCGCAGCTTCGTGCACAACTACCAACACTTGGAACGCTCTTGGCTGAGCCGTAAACCATTCCAGGTCGTATAGGAATAGGTATTTCCCTTGTGGGGTCAGGGCCACTGCAGCCGTTCCAAGCCCTGGTGTAGGCTTACGGCTACAGCCGTTCAAGATCCTCCCGTAGAGGTTGTTTCCTCCTCTCGGGCTACAAGCCCACTGAAGGACTTCGCTTAGAGCATTTTGAGTTTTCATTTTTTTACTTCCTCGTCTATAATTCTTGTTGTTTCACTGAAAATGGATGAAGGACTAAAGATGCATAAAATTATCGACCAGACGAATGACGCCGGCCATGCGCTGCTTCGGGTTGTTTTGGATGAGTATCCTCACATGCGGGAGATGACTAAAGAAGCAGAGCTGGGAGTACAGGAACTCAGTGACCTGCCGGACCATGCGTTTGCGTGGCCTGGACGCCGACAGTTCCCTATCCACAATCGTGAGCATGCGATCATTTCGTACGGCTACAGTAAGCATGCAAGCGCCCTTCCTTCAGATGTAACTGAACGGCTGGACACTGCAGTAGACGCTTACGACATCGACACCTCTGCGTTTGAGGCCCCCCTTCAACTCGAGAAAGAAGCATCTAATGAGGAGTGGCTTCTCCCTGAGAAAAGCCGTTTCAGGATTAAGGAGGCCGCAGATGTTGGGTACGCAGAGGAAGCCCTTCATTCCCGCTACAATGAGCTGGATATAGCAGACCGTGCTACTGCCATGCGTAATCTGGTGAAGGTTGCTGCGCGATACGCCGTAGAGTTACGCCCCCTCACCCATAAGCTGGGCAGCTTCACTATGACAAGCACCAGGCGTCTGCAGGACTATGTGGCTGCAAGGTGCTCCGTTGCGACTAAGCTTGGATCAGAGGTGGCACCTGCATATAGTATGCTGGAAAAAGAACTACAGAAACGGGACCCGTACATTGCAGAAACGGTAGAGCAGGTGAAGGTAGCAAGACTACTGGAAGGTCTCGACAAACAGTCGGGGGTAGATGCGTACTATGCAAAAGGAGTCCCAGATCCTCTCCGTAGTGTATTCAACACAGAGAAACTGGCCTCGGAACAAGTCCAGATTAACGGTGAGTTTTTTGATAAGACATTGCTGGGTGGGATCCCCGTTACGTTCTGGAAAGATGCTTTAGGAGATGATGTGGTGTCCGAGATCACAACTGACGGAGAGGTGAGTCCCGACAAGTTGAGCGAAGTGATCATGACTCTTCCTCAGGATGTGAAGACCACTTTGGTCACACAGCTAAAGCCTTATAAAAAGTAATGTACGAACCCGTAGATAAACTTGTATCGCATATCCCTACCATGCAGCGGAAGCTTACGAAGACCGCAGCACAGGAGGAGTATGCCGAACAATTGATGAAGGCTCCCGACAACCATACGGCTGCTGCGTTGTACATGGCAGCCAGGACTGTATACAGTCTGGACATCCTCACTTGGGAACCGGAGACTATGTGGCAGACCTTCGAAGGGGACGGCTACATATGGGAAGAAGAGGCCCGCAACAAGTTGCAAGCTGCTATTACCTTGGTTCTGAATCCCTCTTTCTACTGGGACAGCATTGTATTCCAACAGACTGTACAGGCACTTAACGACCAGCCTTTCGATCCTGAAGCACTTCAGGAGCCTGCGATAAGCCACATGTGCTGGGCAGTTTATGAGGCTGGAATAATCCGAGGGCTAGACCCTGATGATCCAGAGATGATCCCGGAGTTCGACGAGGACGTACAGATGTTTACAGCTGTAGTGTTGAAGCGTGCGGGATGTATTTACCCTCCAAAGCCTCTCCGCTATTCTACTGATGCGCTGACCAGCTTGTATCCTGTGGATACTGCACCGATGAAAAAAGATGTCGCCAAAGCTTGGAAAGCTGTAAATCAAAACCGGCTCGAGAGTACTACTTTCTCGGAGACACCGGTAGACGTACAGCTTACCAAGTTGGCAATTTGCTATCTTTATGTTCGGGAGCGGTCGGAAGATTTAGCTGAGGAGCTGCTAGGCTTTCGCCTTACCTGATCGGAAATCCTGATCCACAGCTCTGTGCGCTTCGTCCATGTTCTTATGGGCTTCCACCCACTCGTCATGTTGGTACATCTCCCGCATCAGATCCTTCAGGTAATCTTCCGACCCGTTGTCTTCAGCTACCTTGCGAATCGAGTACATTATTGAGCCTGTATTCTCCGTGGGCTGATCCACGATGAACTTCACAAAGTTCTTCGCAGTTCGTGTGATGTTGGCAGGACATTTGCTGAACAGAATGCTCAGTACATTCATATTCAGCTCCATCAATACTTCGTTGTTGGAGCTAGATATGAGCTTGTCCACCTTCTTCTTCACCTTAGAATAACGCTCTAACACGTCCAGGGGGTTGATAGCTGTAGCGCTATCCTTCATGAACGCTGAGATGCTTGATGCTGAGGCCTGCCCGATGCTCGAGGCAAACATCAGATAGGCAAAGCTTCCTTCTAGAGGAATCTTTTCTTGCTCAAGGAGGTACGCGTTCATTGAGATTGTTTGGATAGTTGCAGGACATACATAGGATTTGTTCGACTCTCTTGCCCTCTTGTTGTCGATCTCGGTAGGCTTCGTTTCGAAATACTCGAGAATAGCCGGATGGCAAGGCTTTCTTCCTCCGAGAGCCTCGATATCCACGTCCGTGGAGTGGAAGTTCTCCGATGCCGCATGCTTGAGAAACTCTTTGGCACTCGGGATTACATACACGAATTTCAATCGGCGACGAAGTGCGGCGTTGTTTTCGATCTGCGTTACGGCGTACTGCTCCGTATTCGGATTCATGGTTGCCACTACTAGAGTATCCTTCGGAAGCATGTAATCGAACATCTTCCTATCTTCGATCATTGAGAAGAACATAGATATCGCGTGCGCTTGACCCTGGTTCAGCTCGTCAAAGTTTAAGATTACCTTTTCGTTTTCCCCTGGAAAGATTTCTGGAAGTTTGATCTTGAAGAAGTTCTCTCCCTTGGCATCTTTCACGGACGGTATTCCCGTTCCCATCAGTCCGAAGTGTGCTGTCCGCACGTCACATACAGTCGCACCCATCTCCTCGGCTACCTGGTGCACGATTTGGGACTTCCCCATACCCGCTTCCCCAACGAGGCACCACACTCCTCTGAATGCTTTGTGCTCCATGGCGAACTTGAGTTGTTCTTTGATCTCGCTGATGTTCCCCGAAGGGATGTCGTATCTCTCGGCGTAGGACAATGTTTCTTTCGCTTCTTTTCTTGCCATATGATCCTCCTGTTACTATGGTTAGTGCGATGGCACCACTTAGCGCATACTTGAGCGATGTAGCTGAGGCCTGGATCAAACTAGACGGTAAAGATTTCCGCTTGGATGATTGGCCAATGCATCGCGCCATATACGACGGTAGGCACTTACGCACCTTGTTAAAGACAAGTCGGCAGGTAGGTAAGTCTACTACCCTGGCCAACTTTTGCATTGTTGAGTGCAGTCTTATACCTCATTTTTCCTCAATGTTCGTTACTCCCAGCAAGGAGCAGACAGTACGTTTCTCCAATTCCAGAGTACAGAAGACTATGCGGTACTCTCCTATTATTAACAGGCGCTTTCTGCACCCTGAACTCTCAGACCGTGTGTTCCATAAGCAGTTCACTAATGGAGCAGAGATGCTGTTTACGTACGCGTTGGACGATGCGGACAGGCTGCGTGGACCCTCCGTAGACCGCACCAACTATGATGAGATACAGGACCTGCTGTATGACCCTGTTGTTATTGTAGGGAACGAGACCCTTTCCGAGTCTGACTATCAGTTTGAAACTTACGCAGGTACTCCCAAGACAATGGAGAACACCATTGAGTACTTATGGGAGAAGAGCACGCAGACAGAGTGGGTGATCCAATGTGACGCCTGCAAGAAACATCAGTTTATTGTGTCAGATGCCTGCATAGGTAAGCGCGGACCTGAGTGTCTGGGCTGTCGGGCACCGCTTAATCCCCGCAACGGGCAATGGATAGACACGAACCCTCCTAAGATTGACCAGATACATCCAGAAACAATCTTAAAAGGATTCCATATCAATCAGCTGATAATGCCTTCGAATGTTCCTGCTGCTATGCAGGGACAGGGGCCGGACAGGTTGGCTCTTGCGGAGAAGAGATGGGCCCGTATCCTGCGTAAGTACGAGGAGGCCACCAGCATGGCGGTCTTCAAAAATGAAGTGTTGGGGGTTTCAGACGCGATAGGTGCTCGTCTTATCAGTCTGGAAGAGCTCGAGTCCCTATGCCTGGGACCAGCCCTCGTACAGTTCCCTGCTGCCCCTGACTTCCAAGGGTACTCCTTACATGTGGCAGGGGTTGATTGGTCAGGAGGAGGGCAGTCTGGGCTCTCTCGGACGGTATTGTGGATCTGGGGGTTCCGGCCTCATGACCAAAAATTAGTTTGTAAGTACTACAAAGTATTCCCTAACACCAACCCCGTACATACCGTAGAGGAGATCGCAACAATCTGTGCGGGCTACGAAGTATCTATGGTAATAGGTGATGCCGGAGAAGGAATGCTCGCAAACAGTACGTTAGCTACTAAGCTCGGACCGCACAGAGTCCATCAGGTACAGTACGGTGCACAGAAAGAACCTATCAAATGGAACGGCAGGGACAGATATACCGCAGACAGAACTACCCTCATAGATAACTTCTTCATGATACTGAAGAAGGCTCAAGTAGAGTTTGGGCCTTTGTCTGAAATGCACGTAGCTATAGAAGACATTCTTAACGAGTATGAAGAAGTAACCCAGAGTGGCCGCAAGGTGTGGAGACATTCGCCGCAGCGACCGGACGACTGCCTCCACGCGGCCATCTTTGGATGGGTGGCCCTCAAACTGGTGCAGAACGATATGAAGTTCTACCATTAATTGCTAAACTAGGATTAATTCGCGGTGGAATTAATCCGGAATTGCTTTGAACACAGGACGCTTCTTTGAGATGTTACATCTCAGCCGAGAGGTTGGCTCCAATTAATGTGTTTGAGGGCCACGAAAACTCAATTACCTATATCTATAAACTCACTTCGGATATCCTGCTCCAGGTGCTCGTCGGCATCTCCCTGGATATACTCTGGATTATCGTTCAGATAGTTCTCTACGGAAGTAAGTTCTCCGTAGCTTGGACCTACTTCTACATCCCACTCAAACGGTACGGGCATCCAAGGGAAACGTTCCGCTACCTGCTTTACCCCGTAATCCTGTACGAAGTCAGGCATCTGAGATACGTATTCCTTAGGAAGCTCGAACACGACAGAGTCATGCACTGTGATTAGCATCCTGCCTCTGAAGTCCCGTCTGAGAGGCTCTTCCATCTTACACATCACATTGAGTACCATGTCAGATGAAGTGCTTTGGATTTTGAAGTTGACTGCTTGGCGGTTAGCTTTGCTGCGCATGGAGTACGTAAGTCTTTTCAGGTCAAAGCGTCGTCTGCGACCGAAGAAGGTCTCTACCATTCCGAGAAGCTTGACCTGCTCTTCTGTCCGCCTGATGTACTTCTCTATTGTCGGGAACATACTGAACAATGCGCGGATAATAACCTCTGCCTGTGCAGGAGGAATGCCTACGATCTGTGAGATCTTCCTACGTGAAGCTCCATATAGAATGCCGAAGACCACACGCTTGATAGTTTTTCGCAGAGAATTTAGGCGTGAGCCGTAGGCCGTATCTGTGCCTGAGAAATTGTCTCTGTTCTGGAAGTCCGCGTAGCTCCAGCTATGAATATCATCAATGCCTACAGTCGCAAGTGTTTCATGTTTCAGATCAGAAGGTATCCCTTTTAGAATTACGTCAGGGCTGTAGACCATTGAGGCAAAGAAGCTATGTGGATCCATTCCATCGTTGAGGGCTTTGATCAGGTTGGCATCTCCGCTGTAAGCGGCGTATACCCGTACCTCTGCAGCCTTAGCGTCTGCGTTTCCTATTACCTCCTTGTCTGGGTGCGTAGGGATAAATATTTGTTTGAGGTTGTGATTCCGTATCCTGTGCGGAACATTTTGCATGTTCTCGTCGGACGATGAGTTATGGTTGACATACCCCTGGGCGACAAAAGAGTGGTCTTCTTCTACCTCGATGTCCCAAACCTCTTTTACACCTATGGGGCTGATGTCTACGATTGGGCTAGAGCAGAACGGATTTTTTCGACCACTTTTTATGGATGTAACCTGTGCTCCGATAGTGAGATCAGAAAGATGCTGTACTCCTGAGGGAGTAAAGAACCGATGTCCTTTCGTGACGTCAATTTGTTCTCCACTCTCAAGTACAACGCGGTACATCTGCTCTTTTCCCTTGTAGAATACATTCAGTATTCTCCGCAGACGATTCTTGTGTGTCAGTATCTGTGCATTTGGAAAGCTAACTAAGTCGAGTTTTGAGATTCTAAACGTTCCTGAGGTAGTTTCCAGAAGAGTGTCCCCTGAAACACACAAACGTCCCGTCGAAGCGCCTGCGATATGGAAAGAGGTGTGCATACGTCCGTCTTCTGCACTTAGGGCGTGGATGTTAGCCACGAAAGTATTGCGCGCTTTACTCGTAGCGCGGAAGGAGAGAATAGCAGCTGCAAAAGGACACTCGTGCTGCACAAGGATGCTACGCAAGAATGCCTGGTTAGTAGATACCAGGCCTGTGGCAGTCGTAGGAGGGTCTATGATTCCCTTATAACAAATAGTCTCCTTAGTTTTGGGGTGAAGGTAGCCTGTACCGAAAAGTACCTTACGGATATTTGGAGCACTCCCAGGATTGAAAGGCTCCCCGTTGAAAGTGATCCCAGGAGGAATCATCTGGTTGAGTTCCTGTCGGGACTCCCGTAAGGATTGATCCATATCTATAAGCAAATCATCTACGTACTCCCGATTCACACGCATACCAATTGACTCCATTTGCGCCAATGTCTTGGTCGCTGGAATACAGTGGTGCTGCATCAGGTGTTCTAGAGGAGCGCTTTCAGTTGTGCCCGGCTGGCCAATAGCTCGGAAGTAGGCGTTCGGCATTCGCAGATATTCATTACGCCTTTTTACTATGTGTTTCTGCTCAATAAGCATGCGCTTACGCTGCATTCCCGCTAACTGACGTGTCACGTCTGCATCTATTGCGCCGTACTCGTTCAGTTCCTTCAGGGGGATGTGCAGATACCCTATGTCTTGCGCCAGTTTCTTTGCGGCTCCTTTCAATTTGGACTTAGGAACAACAGGAGGCACGTTCTCTTCTTCTTGTTTCAATTGCAGTACTTGTGTAGGAGCTTCCAGAAGGGTCAGAATGTCGTGCAGCTGATCCTCGTACCCTGCGTACCGTGGGAGCATCAGCTTGGTAAGATGCTTCAGACTGTAGTATCCCTTCTTGTCTTCTTCCAGGAGATGTTCTCCCAGCATGGTGTCCCAACGTGCCTGTCTAACCTTGAACCCTTTTCGCTCAAGTACTTTGATGTCGAATTTGAAGTTGTGTCCTACTTTAGGCTTATTGCAAGTTAGTATCTTCCAGATTGATTGGCGTACTTCCCCAGGGTCCCAAGGTGTATCAGGGTGTTCGAATGGAATAGAGCACGCTTTACCTTTATCCCATGCGGCCACTACACTAAGCATTTTCAGCTTAGGCCTATGGGGAAAAAGCGTATTCGTTTCCGTATCGATAGACAGCATCGCCCCTGCAGGGTCTTCTCCTGGACGTGCATAGTTAATGATGTGTAGCGCGAGGTCTTCTACTTCAGCAGGGGTCCGAGGAAACTCATACTCTTCAGTGAGCTGCGGCATGCTTACCTCAGTAGCCACCGTATGCCCGTTCTTGTTGCCTACAGCACCATCCAGAAAATTACCGAGGTGCCTCTTTGTCACGTCAACGTACCCTGCTTTTGAGGCCAGTTGCCGCTTAGAGAGTGAGGGGTATACGAGTACTCTGCGTCCTTGTATTGTAACCTCAAGAAACTTTCCCTGGATGTCATTGTATTTACCGTACTTAACTCCCAACGATTTGAGCACTGCCGGGCCTAAAGCAAAGACCATAATAGGCCGGTGCTCTACGGCGTATTCCGTAAGCTCAGTATGGAAGAGTGTAGAACAGCAGTCGATTATTTTCTTCTTGGGCTTATCTTCTATGCACCTTACGGCGTAAGTGTATCTCCCTTCGAGTTCAGCGTGATCTCCGCGCATTCTCTTTTTGTAGTCGGACACTAGATTAAGTACCAGCTTCTCCGTATCCAGGTTCCATCCGGAATGGTTATCCATGCTTCCGGATGGTCCCAGGATGTGCGGAGATTCTGCTACGACAAAGAAGTCTGCGGAGTGTAGGTCGGCACCAATTCCTCGGGTATAGTGTCGCTTTCTACTTAGAGGGCAACTCGCACAGCGCGAGCCGTTCCATGCGTCTTCAGCGCAAAGCCCACATTCAATGTCCGGCTCACCATTTGAAATTGTTTGTGAGGTCGTCATCTGTTACTTCCTCCTCCTCTTCCTGTTCCACAGGTGGAGCTTCTTTTTCTTCCTCCTCCTTGGGAAGAGAAGGGGCTATGTGGATTGAAGGTTGCAACCATCTGTCCGCCTGGAAGACGCTTACGTCTGCCAATTGGATCCCGGCTCCCAAACAAGATTGAGCGCGATTGATTACACCGGACTGTAGTATTTCATCAGGAGACAACGCATTCTTGTGGCGCTTGAGAATCTCCCGCATTCGCATAGGTGTGATTTTCTGTTCCTTGATAGTCTCTGGGCGAATCAACTGAGGGATCGCCTGATCGAGAAGGAACAACAGTAGTTTCTTAGGTGCGTCGTAGTATGCTCCGCAGGCTGAATTGTTAATAGCTTCACGCTTGTCACTCTGTAATAGCAGCATACTCACGTTTGTTTTCTGGCGCATCTCGTGGTCGTAAATACCAGTACCGCGTAATAGCAGGTTCAGTTTGCTGTCGGATTCAGATACAGCCTCTATGTCTGTGAAGGTATGTTCATTGCCGTCCACGTAGGACGCAATAAAAGCTTTCCAATCTATCCCCAGGAATTTCAACATAGCTGCTGCCGCAAATAAGTTCTCAGCGAATCTAGCTTCTACAGGAACAGGAAGCGCCATTCGAAGCGCAGTGTTGAACTCATACTTGATACTCTCTCTCGCCTTCTTTAGCTCGTGTGCGTGGGCAAATACGCCCATGTTGAGAACCTTTCGCATCTTACGTATTTTCTCGGCACTGAATTTTTTCAGGATAGAAATCTCAGAAGGATCCCGTTGCGGTACAGAAACAGTATTAATTGCGAGCCACCGATTTCTATCTTGAGGCCTTTCCGATGTAGAGATTGAAGAGAGAATAATTGCGTGGCGTACGTGCACCTGATTGGGCCGTCCTCCCGGAGAACCAGTCAGACGTTCAGCCTCACCATTAACAAAAGCCCTGTAAAAGTCATACAGCTTTTGTATTTCTACATGGTTACCTCTGTCTAACTCGAATTCATCCAAGACACGAAGTCTACTGTCACCAAACGCTGCCTGAGTTACACCTGCTTCAGTGTACTTCCCAGAATACGCTACCGAGTGGTACAGCATCTGGATTTCTTCTTTCTCAGGGGAATGAGCGAGGGTGGCAACGAGGGAGGATTTACCTGAACTTGTCGCACCTAAGATTGTAAAGAGAGGGGGTCGGGACATTGCATCCATTACGGGCATCATCATCACTGAAGCAGCTAATAACCTACAGGTATTGTCGTGGTCGTGGAATTGGAATCCACACCTGTAAAATTCAACCAAGTTATTGTAGAGCTCCAGCAGGTCCTCTTTTGATGCTCCTACGAGAGATTCCGCGGTGGGAGTTTCGGGTAGCCAATTCTTCTTAGCACTCAGAGCTTCCAAGTGTCCGAAGATGATGTCGTTATCTACAGGTGCAGGAAGTTTTACAGGGGTAGACGGAGAAGTCTCTGAGCCTCCCTCAAAACGAAAGGTCTCATTGTTCACTACCAGGTATTGAAGTGGGGCATTTCCTTGCACACTTATCCAGTGGAAACCATCTGTACGCCTGTCGGCATACCCGATATCTACAGCACCTTGCGCCAGACTACTGATCGCCTCTTTCATAAAGAGACGAAGAGCCAGGGTAGTATTGCGTAGCGCGCCACCTTCCGCGTCGTTCGGGTGCTCCAGGAAAGAAGGGAAGCCTACGTTATTCTGGATGAACTCCAATAACATTCCCCCGAGAGGTGCGAACTCTCCTGCGATAGCTGTATCACTATCTAGGAGTATGCGTACAAAGTGGTGTTTCTCTTTGTGATACAGAACAAGAGCTCTACCTCCTTTCTTTACCTCAGTGCCGACAACATGAAACAAGTCAGCAAGAGCTTCTCTGATTCGATAGATAAAACCTAGAGCGTTATTTTCTCGGGTAGTTATCTCCAGCTTCAGAATACGCTCAGGGATATGCTCATAAGCTTTTGCGATGGCGTTCACGTATGCCGCTTCATCGAGTCTATGCTTTAAGTACCTACCATGCTCTGAGGCTTTCTCGATGTGTGCGCGATGGTCTTCCGCGTCCATTGCGTCAAGCTCTTGCCGCGCCCTGTCAAAGGCCCAGCTCCATGGCATCACAAAGTTCTGTGCGGACTTCTTCCACAGCACCTCTTCTACTTTGGGCATGCCTATCTTAGGGTCGTGTACAGCTTCATCTATGTCTGTGGCTGGCTGCAGCGCATCCCACCCTACAAAGATGCGGGTAGGGAGCTTCTTCATACCCCCTAACCAACCTTGGATTACTGTGTCACCGTTACCTGCAATAGGACTATCTCCTACGAAGTAGACAGACTCTACGCCTGCGCCATGTAGGATAGGCTCGAAGTACGAAACGCTACTGGAGCCTCCTGCGGATACGATAGGGAACTGTATCTTTCCAGCACGTAAGAAGCGGTCCATCACTGTCAGGGCGTCCATTTCACCTTCTACGAGATAGATAGCAGGCAGCTTCCCATTCTTAAAGAAAGCGCTGTACTGGTCCCAGCCGAGTCCGAACAGCCCTAAGTACTCTTCGTACTCATCCGCTGGAAAGACTATCTCTTTTTCTCCCGTAGTAGGGACTCGGAGCTTTATCCTTCCTATGTCACGAGGGCTCGTATGTAGCGGGAACATAATCGACCCATTGTACTTGCTACTGTTATACGTAGCTTCCAGGTACGTGGTTACTGCGTCCGTTAAGTCTTCCGGTTTTGGACCACTTGTTTTCGCTTTCCAACTCTTGAGCCTCTGCTTGTATTGCATTGTCAGAGTCTTCTGCAGGTCTAAAAGAGGAGGCATAAGCCCTACAGGCAGTTGTGCAAGAGAGCCTTTGTCTATCTTACGGTGGTTAAGGAGCCAGTCAGTCCCTTCTTTTGCATACGGATGCACGTTAGGATTTGCGATTGCGTCCACAAGAGTGAACTTTGCAGCAGTATAAATTGCGTTCTTTACCTGCTGATTCATACGTCGAGCTTCTAGCTCGGCTGCGGCCTTCTTGGGAAGGAAGCTGAGTGCGTACCTTTCCTGAAGGTACTGCAGCGCCTCTGTATTCCCGACACCTTGGGCCATTGAAACTAGTTCAATGGGGTCCCTAGTGTAAAAGCCGCACCCGAAACAGGTACCGTAACAGCGATCACCTGTGTCTGGACCTGTAAATAGCCAGAAGGAAGGAGTTTGGTCTGCGTGGTCAGGATTCGGACATCGACCCAATAACGTATTTTTGGCACGTAGAGCAAAGCCATTTTGTGGCAGGTACGCTCTAAAAAGTTCGAGCCAGTCGTCAACGCTTATCTGCTGCCAGATACGTTTAAGTTGTTGGGAGGTCAGTCCTTTCGTCTTCTTCTGTTTCGATGACATCGGCACTTGCCTTCGGGTTGAACATAGGACACTGCGATTTGTAGTCACACCAATCGCATAGTCGGTTCTGTCTGTACTCAGAGAGGTCTCCGAGATCCTTGGTTGATTCGTTCAGGAACTCAATAAAGGCCGCCATAGGGCCTTCGATGTTAGGGGTATCTACAAAGTCGCCCAGATCAATACGGTCTGCTTTTACCCAGTTGATTCCTGAGAGTATCTTGGTCAGATTAGGGTACTGAGCTTTCATTAGAATACGGTAAATCAGAAACTGCTGTGCGTAGTAGTGTAGTCCTCGGTCTTTACCTGTCTTGTGGTCGAGTACCAAAGCGTATGGTTTGCGCTTAAACAGTACTGCAATATCTAGTACGCCGCGCAAGAATACTTTTTTATTATCAAAAAAGTTAGCGACGGCTTTTCCGTTGATATCTACTGCAAGTTTCTGTTCGTACTGCGGAGGTTGTGCGTGATGCTGAGTGCAGTAGTGTTTGAAGCTTCGCAAGAAGTTTTCAATTGCAGGCTGAAACGCCATTACCCGTTCCTGCTCATTAGTTGTCAGCGGATACTTTTCCATTGCAAACTCAATGGCCCGTAATGGGGGACGCCCTTCCAATGCGAACTCCAGTGCAGAGTGGGTCGCTTGACCTACCAAAGCATCTGCGTTGGTTACCCCTTTTTTCTTTACGACGTAATTGAAGTAGAACTTGCGAGGACAATCCTTAGCAGTATTCGCCTTACTTAGTGACCAAGGGGCATACTTCAATACTGTTTCTGATGGGGTAATGTCGAAAGGCATAGGGGTCTCCTCAGTAAAAAAAGGGACAGGAAGGAGAGAGAGAGGCGAAAATAATCAAAACTCCTCCCCCTCTCCCTCCTATCCCAAAGGCCTACATATCGTCAGATGCTTTGGGCATTGACGTCATGTCATTAGTTGTGTCGTCGTCATCAGGCTCTACTCCCACGGAGGGCACGTCTGCATCCTCCTCCATTACACGCTGAGCTTGCCGGTAGATCCTGGCAATCCCTGCGTACAGGAAGTCACGCTCCGCAGAGGTGCACATTGCGTCACAGAATGCGTGGAGCTTCGGGTCTACACTCTGCTCATCGCCTTCTGCTGCCTGTACCTGCATCACATACCAGCGCCTGCTCTTGTCCTGCGAAGAGGTACGCTTCTCCGATGTAATGTTGTACCAACGTTGCCAGGGATTCTTGCTGCGCTTAACCAGCTTCATGAGCTGGCGTCCTGCAGGCTCGGAAGTCCGCTGGAACCTTACCAGAACTATGTCCTTCATATCCTTGGACAGCATGAAAGCCATCACATCGTTGTTACAGTCATTCGGCTTGTTGTCTTTCCAGGGGCGATATGGACAGGATTCGCAGTCACCGAACTTGGAACCTCGCTTGCGATCCATCGAGGTACATAGCGGCATCCGTATCGCGCTGTCTCCGTCTCGATCTCCCCACATGGTGCTTCCTTCCCATATGGTGAGGACCGTACCGGAGAACACCGTACCTACGTTCTCTTTAGATGACAGATAGAACTGTCCGGGGATCGCAGTCTCCGGGCGATTAGGGTCTGCACCTGTTCCCTGGAACAACCGGAGCTCGAGGAATTCCGGTTGGCTGTTGGACGAGAGGATACCTTTGCGTTCGGTATTCATTCTCTGCATGATGTCTGAGAGTGGGTCCTGCATCTCATCCGGGAGTGCCCAGATTATTTCCCATACCTTGTCTTCGTCAAAGTTCTCTTTGTCAATACGCAGTATTTTCTCGCCATACTGCTGTACAAAGAGATCATTATTCTCACCTAGCTGCTTCAGCAGCATGGAACCTCCGAATTCATTTGCAGGGACGATAGCGCTCTCTGGTTCTTTTTCGGGGGTTTCTTTTGCGGGGGAGACGTCGTTTTTCTTCTTAGTCATTGGTTACTTTCTCCTTGTGCTCATTTTTTGTTTTGTTGAGAGCTAAGGATATTAGCGCTGTATACTTGCGCTGTCTAGTTGTTTTTATTACAGTCAACATCAGGAGGTACTCTAATGCCAGATGATTTCTTTGCGGATCGTGTATTCCGCGATTATTATGTGGATGTAGGTAAACACCCTGTGTTGACTGCGTCTGAGGAAAAAGCACTGCTATTACAGTACCATACATGCGCACACTGTTCGCGTTGTCTCCCTCAACGCGTACCAGTTACTAACTGTCCCAGGTGTGCTACATTAACTCCAGCACTAACCAGAAACAGAGCACATGTTTGCGAGGAATGTTCACTTAAATACGACGTAGTTATCGCACCAAAGTATTGTCCCTCTTGTGGCTCGGATCGGAATCTTGAAGCACGAAATAAGTTAATAGTCTCTAATTTACGTTTCGTAATGACAACTGCACGTAAGATTACTAAGAATCCAATACACGTACAGCGCCTGGTTTCTGCAGGGAATCTAGGTTTAATTATTGCAGTAGATAAATTCGATGTAACTCGGGAAACACGTTTCTTAACGTATGCTGCCTGGTGGATTAGAAAAGAAATGATGGATGAAATACACAGTAGTCATCTAATTCACATTCCTTCCCATCGACAAAAAGCACAAAGCAAAGCACAGAAGTGTGGGGTTTACATATGTAAACACTGTGATTTACGTGTAGAAGATGTCGAGCTGTTAGATGCCGCCCTAGAATACCCATGTACTAAACCCGCACATGAGTTTATTCTAGTGGACGACAGTGCTGCAATCCACTCGTTCATGACTATCGATAACCTCCCAATTACCGATAACCATAATATCGAAGCAGACACCATTGGAAAAGATACTACTTCATTAGTACATAAAGTAATCACCAAGATGATAGTTCGCGAACGAGATCGTTTTATCTTAATGCAATACTACAATATCCCGCAAGGGGAACGTCGGTCACAATCCAAGAGTCTACATCAATTGGCTGCAATAACCGGAATTACTCCAGAGCGAGTACGTCAAATTAAAGAAGATGTATTGAAGTTTTTGCGTTTAGAGATGGACCGAAAATCTCTGAAACAAGTATCTGATATTTGCGTCTAGTCTTCGAACTCTATAATACCTGCAACGAGTTCCATCCCAAACAACACATCTTTGTAGTGCGCTTGCTTCCGGGGACTGCGAGTCTTTGTTCGCATGTCGTCGTATGTACGTAGATACTCTCGAATCTTGCTTTCTGCCGGAGGCTTAATGTCGTACTCGTCGTAATTGACAGCCGCAATCTTCCTTCCTGCACGTGCAGGTTTTGTCTTGGCAGGTTTTCCGTCAGTAGGCTTCTTTGACTTGGCAGCTTTTGCCTGAGCCTTTTCTTCTTTACGGTGTACATAATGTGCCACCACTTCCTCGGAGTCAGATACGGACATCCCATGTGCGGACATCTTATCGTACAGCTTCTCCTGGAAGGCCATGTCTTCTTCCTCGTTTGCCCGAAGTAGTTGGCGCGCGTGTCCGGGGGTGATGTTAGCGTCACGCAATGCCCGTTGCATCTTGGCCGGCAGCTCGAAGAATGCGAGGTGCTGGCTGATGGAGCTTTCCGTTACATCGCCACACTTCTTCCCAATGTCTTTGTGCAGCATCCCAGTCTCACTGAGCTCTCGGTACACCCGAGCTTTCTCCATGGGATTGTGTCCGGCACGTTGCAGGTTGATCACCAGGCTGTTGATGTAGTCATCCTCAGGTGCACCTTGAGCAGAAGTAATACGTACTGTCTTCTCACCAATCTCCTTTAGTGCCAGGAGTCTGCGGCGTCCATCGGATACTTCATACTTGTCTTTTCCCACCTTCCGCACAACGATGGGCACTAACTGCCCAGCTTGTTTGATTGAGCGGATCAGGCCTTTCAGATCACCTGCTTTGTCCCGATTCCACTTATCGGGCAGTACCACCTGACTTACGGAGATAGATTCAGGGAGAACATTTCCCACTTCCGCTTCTTGCTTCTTTTTCTGTGTCATCTTTGTTTCCTTTACGATGATTCCTTGTCATCTGCGTCATAGTCCAATTCGTCTATGAGTGCTGTTTTGTCGATCAAATGAAGATCGAGCTCTTCCGGAGGCACACCTTCTAAGATGTCACCCAACGTATGGAACAACTCAATCGATAGGGGTTGAAGAGGCCGAGGGTCATTGTACGTAACCATGTACAGTGCCCTGATCCTACGGAGGATCTGCTTAGGAGCTACGGTTACTCTTCGAATGGTTCGCTTCCGCATCTCGGGCATAACACAACTCCTGTTTCCGTTGGGTTCCGTAACCTTCTACCGCAGCTGGGACATTTAGGGATGTCTTCCTGTGCAGTTTTATCTTCAGACTTCTTTTCTTCAACCCCATACTTTTCCATAGCTACCCCTTCTTAGGTTTCGCGTCTGGAGTCTTCTCTTTCGTATCAGACTTCTTCGCAACCTTCTTCGTTGGAGGCCGCTCCACTCTGGCGAAAACTTCATCCAGAAGGTTCTTTACTCTTGCAGAACAGCCACGCTTCCGTTTTGCAGTGTCCGTGCTGCTGCACAGATTGTTCAGCGTCTCCACCTTATAGGCACCCTTGCCTCCGTAACGGTGGAACACTATGAGTTCGGGAGCAGTCTCTACGTCGAGCTCAGTTGCGACCACTTCCATTGCTGCAATAACAGTGTTCAACGCTTCATCACGCTCGATGTGCGCCTTTGCTCCCTCCATGTTCGTCTCCACTGTTGTAGTTTTCCCACAGCGCCCACACTCATTGTCCAGCTTCATTTTTAGGGTCATCAGCTACTCTCCTTTATACATTGGCACGTATTCGGGCCAGGTATCCCGTCTACCTGTATGGTAGATTCGGGGTTGCGTTTATTCCAATCATCCTGAAACCGCATCACAGCTCTCTGGGTGTTCTTTCCGAAAACACCGTCTACTGCTATAGCATGTCCCAGGTTTACCAGAGCAATCTGCACGTCTTCCATGTCCAGCACAGCGTCCTTCTCGTCATCGTCGTCATTATCATGGGTAGGCACCTTTGTGCCGTACTCAGGATTCTCCTCTTCATCTTCTATGCCCGTAAATTCAACCACTTCACCTACCTCATCTAGCAAGTACTCGTACTGCTGTATGAACCCGTACTCATCAATAGGAAGAATGTTGAAGGCGGCCTCGTTTATCTCTACATAAGGCCATAGCGGTCCCATATCGGACTTTCCTTTTCTCCAGTCCTGGTGTTGAGACATACGTTCCTGCGATAAACGGGACCCTGTTGCGAAACGTACGAGCCGCTTAAGCGTGATGCAGTTCTTTATCTGATCAATAGTAAAAGGCTGCATCACAGAGTGTCCTCTAAAAGGCACATCGAGTCTTACTGGTGGAAGCTCTTTTACCAAATTTTTGGGCAAAGATTTGGAATACGGAATCCTCTTACCTGTCTCGGGATCCTTGTGTCCGCTTGGCCAGTAACACCACTGGTCCTTAAACAGGCGGAGGCCCCCCGCATTAACCATCTCTACTGACCAGGAGTCCTTATTCCGCTTTGGTTCATGCCACGCCTTGTGCGTAAGTGGAATAATATAAAACGGAAGCTGGTAGTGGGGCATGACGAAGTGCGTAGAGGCCCCATTATATTTCATCTTCCCTTTTGCATTTTTGCGCTGCTTGGCACTGAACCAATTCAGCGTAGACATCGCAGAGATCCCTGCAGTGAAGTGGTCTACCCACCACACATGCTCCAGGTCTTTGAGCTTGTTCTTCGAATACTGCTTCGTAGGGTAGTACTTAGCCAGAGCCTTAGAGTGCTTTTTGATCCGAGCATGCGAGTCAATAAACAGCGCGTCCAGGCAGGCAACAGCGTCCTCCTGAGACACTACGACACCTTTTTGGATTTCCTCCCAGACCTCAACAAGCAGCGTGTGCGCACTATCTGCTTCGCTGCTTACTGTATCCCAGAACTTCTTTTGTGCCATGCCTGTATACGCCGTAATGGATTTCATTTCGCTCCTCTACACCTTTCATAGTACCCACAGAATGATGTGGTACACGCCCACGAGGTAGGATCACACCGTGGAAAATAGCCTTCTTTAATGTTGTATGCCGTCTCCTCAATATCTTCAATCACCAGTCTTTTGTCAATAGCGGTACGTTCTGCCCTTAGAGGAGCGTAGCGGATGCCTGACTTCTGATCGAGAAGAAGGTCGACACGAATGCGTGATTGGTTCTCAACAATGGCGTAGATAGTGAGCTGAGGTGCGTGCCGTACTTTTTGAGCAGACCACTTGGCTTTAACGACTTTTAAGTCTGAGACCACCTCTAGCATTGGAGGGTTCTCTGGGTCGTCATCCACAGTAAGATCATCTGGCGCTGCAGTGATTTCATCCACCAGGTCAATGAGTCCACGCATAGGTACAATACCTATCTTCTGTGCAAAAGCATGCTCCACTTTTACAGGACGTATCTTAGGCACCGCCTGTGTGTAGTACGCCTGGAAACAATACAGTGTCCTGTCTTTCAATAGTCCTGGGTCATTGCCTTCCAGATCCTCAATGTCTTCCAGCTCTCCGTCATAGTGGTCGGCTACTGACTGGGTAGCCGCCTCTAAGGGCAACGGTTCCCCGTGGTCAATTGTGTGCTGGTGTGTGACTTCCGCTCCATGGTGCACTGAGCGTCCTTTTGCCATAGCGATACCCGGAGGACTGATAAGCCCTTCTACATATGCGTACATATATTGCCGGGGACAGCGCCGATAGGTATCTAGTTGTGAAGGGGACATCACTCCTTTCGGGAGTTTGGGGTCAAAGAAATCAGGTGGGTATACAAACTTTGATTCATATGGTTTTGTCATAAGTTTTTACCTCGAGTTTCGTTCTACGCCTGGAGGGGGTGCAGTATAGCTCTCTGCCATACCTAGATGCTCTCTAACCATAGGGGCATCTCCGCCCTGCTCCTGCATACGTTCATTTTGATGGATGAGTCCGTCCATTGAAGGGTCATCGTCATCCGGGTACCCGGTCATCACCTCTACTGGTGTTGGTGGAGAGATTGTGGAGACCGGTGGTGCATCAGTGTGTGCCAGCTCGCCTAAGCGGACGCTACTGATACGCACCTCAAAGGGATCAGCAGTCACCTCTACATCGTCATCTTCGAGTGGGTACCCCAGGGCCTTCCCCAGCAAGCTAAGGAGGTCTTTCTTTTCCAGAATAATTCGCATCCGTACCTCATCGTTTAGGGCGTATGATGCCGGTTTTTGCTACTACACGAGGCATGCTAGTACTCAGCACACACTCTTCTGCCCAAGGCTGTGTTCCGTTAATAACACACTCAGAATATTTAGAACAGCTTAAACAGCTGACGACGTTTGTCAGTGCTCGAGAGAGGTCTCTGCGGTTCCCGAGTGCCAGTAATTGCTTCTCTTCTACTGAACCCCGAGCCACTAGCCGATACACGGTGACGGGATTCTTTTGTCCTATTCGATAGTTCCTTCCTCGGGATTGCTCCCAATCTTCCAGCGACCAGGACCTGCTGTAGTACACGGTATACGCAGCGGCAGTGATTGTAATTGCAATCCCTGTCCGTATCTGCCCAAGGTATACCCTACAGTCTGGATCCGTTTGGAATTGCGTGCTGTGTTTCTTTATGTCTTTTGTGTTGCTCCCATCTACACGCACATACTGTACGTCAAGTTTCTTTAGCAATGCTTCTATGTCGTCCATCTCCGCCTGGAACGTTGCCCAGACAATAACCTTGTTGTTCTGCTCCTCGAAAAGATCCCTAAGGAGTTCTTTCAATACCTGCAGCTTAGGATTGGTAGGATAGCGCAGTACTTCACGAGTAGCAGCTGCGCCTACTGTATCCTTCTTGGCACATCGGCGAGATCCAGGAGCAATGCTCTCAGTTACACACTGGGCTAAGTACGCACAGCCGTCACAGGTTTCGTCTCCTTTGGTGTTGTACAGAAACCCGCTACAAAGCTGTAACAGTTTGGCGATACGCATAGCCCCGTGCTGCAGCTCAATGGGATCTGCGTCAGGGGTCTCAATAACCATCTCTTGTATCGCACTATTGTAGTCCCGCATCTGCGCAGGTGACAATTCGAACATCAGGTTTATGTCTTTCCGAGCAGGGAGATCTACACAGTCCAATAGTCGACGTTCACTGGAGCACATATTAACCCGCTTATTCAGCAGGTGGATCCCTTTAAATCCAGTCACCATATGTTTGTGTGTCGTCGAGAAGGCTACGTGGTTACTCACGTAGTCACTGTAGCTTTCTGGTGCCAGAAATCGCCCTAGTCCCCGTAACTGAGGATAAAGATCTCTAGGATCTCCCAGGGATACTGTTCCAGTAAGCCACCAACGTCTGGGCATATGCTTCACAAGCTCCAGAATTGTTTTGGTACGCTGAGTCTCCATTGATTTGAATCGATGTGACTCGTCACAGATTGCAACTTGAAAATTTAAATCCACTAACCATTGTGGAGTATCTCCCACAGCTTCTTTGACCTCCAAAGTAAGTTCTCGGGTAGGCTTTCCTTTTACCCAATTTTTGGCCATTTCTGTCTGTTTGGTGCGTGAGTTCGTACGCCGTAATGTGGCCTTCAACGCTTCAGTGGGGTATGATCCGGCATCTTCGAATACCTTCCAAGCTTCACGGTAGATAGTCGGAATACCGTAACGCTTTGCAGTATCGTACGTCACGATAAAGGCATCAACGTCCGATTCATAGGACATAACATCCAGCTTATGTTGGGCACTTTTGCCTGCCATGATGCGAGACGTCAACGTACCATCTGTATGCATGTGTACTTCGTCCGCCCAATTGTCTGTAGCTATCAGAGGACACAGAACAAGTGCCTTTAGCTTGAGTTCATCCAAAACATCAATAGGCACACGGGTCTTACCTGTCCCCATCTCCCATCTGAGCAGCCATCTGTGATTACGCAGAAGCTCCGCCACACCCGCTACCTGGTGTTCAAACGGAACATGCGGTCCCTTGTATTCGTGAGCTTCTGCCTGTGCCTGGGCTGCTTCTTCTGTAAGTATATTGTCTAGCCATTCCTGCGCTGTTGGAGTAAACTCAGCATCAGGACAAACACAGGGCAGGTCGTGAAGTACGTACGGAAGAAATGGATTGTAGGCAGGAAACATCCAGCGCTTATTCTTACGGTCACGGGTCGCGCCATATACCCGTTTCCAAGGCAGACCATTTTCATGTACTGCAAATACAGGTACATTTAGAATAGTGGTAAAGTCGATTTTCATGGAAAGTCCTCCTGGACTATGCTTTGATAGCGGAATGTGCACATAAGGAGCATGCCAAATGGCAGATTATCAGGTAATTGATCCTTTTTCTACGAATGCTAAAGGGGCGACACACTCTAGCCCCTACTATACGCAGAGCCAGCTATATACTCCCAAGAGATTGCGGGACTTATTTAAGTGGTGTGAGTACCTGTTCTACAATTCGGCACATATCTATGCGGTACTGCGTAAGTTCGGGGAATACCCGATTACACAGCTCACGTACAACACTACCAATGAGAACCAAAAACAAAAACATAAGTATCTACACGAGCAGGTGCTCCGATCCAGGGAGCTTTTGATCAAAGCTACCTTGGATAAGTTTGTGTACGGGAACATGTTTATGTCTATGTACCAGCCTTTTATTCGATATTTGAGATGCCCCCGATGCAAGACACTGTCTAACATACAGAACACTAACTATTCTTTCAGTGTAAAGAACCTACAGTTCAAGTACACATGTAAGTCCTGCAACAACAAAGTGGCTACTGAGGGTAAGGATGTTGAGGACCACAAGATAGTACAGAGCCGACGCATTAACTTTATTCGGTGGGACCCGAAAAAGATTACTATCGACCACAACCCCATGACAGGGGAGTCTATCTACTACTACGATATTCCTCAGGACGTGATTCTCAGGGTAAACGAGGGGCACAAGACCCTTATCGACACATTACCTATGGGGTTCCTGAAGGCCATCCAAAAACATAAGCCCTTCCGATTTGCACCTAATGTTGTCTTCCACATGAAGATGGGAGGGCCCGCAGGCATCAACCCACAGTGGGGTCTGCCTCCGCTAATTACAGCACTGCAGCTATTCCACTTCACGGCTATACTCCGTAAAGCCAATGAAGCAATTGCTCTCGACTATCTGACACCTTTCCGATTGGTGCATCCTGCCCAACAATCTTCTGT
>Ga0164310_10000221_pt1 | contig 29552 bp, 24 predicted proteins | sample GuaBasSedimGuay1_FD_121795 | JGI IMG/M metagenome (GOLD analysis project Ga0164310, IMG submission 121795) | Subseafloor sediment microbial communities from Guaymas Basin, Gulf of California, Mexico - Guay1, Core 4569-9, 0-3 cm | ecosystem: Environmental > Aquatic > Marine > Hydrothermal vents... | reverse complement strand
CCATGGTAGAGTACAAGGTGAAAGACATCGGACTGGCCGAAGAGGGAAGAATGCTGATCGACTATGCTGAGAAACACATGCCAGTCCTGATGCACTTGAGAAGAAAATATGCTGAGAAGAAGCCCCTCAAGGGTTTCAGAGTATCTGGTTGCCTCCACGTGACCAAGGAGACCGCCGTTCTCGTGGAGTCGCTCAGGGACCTGGGGGCAGAGGTGGCTTGGTCCGGATGCAACCCCTTATCGACCAACGACAATATCGCCGCGGCTCTTGCGGCGAACGACATCTCAGTGTTTGCGTGGAACGGTCTGAGCACCGAGGAGTACTACTGGTGCATCGATCAGACGTTGAAGATAGAACCTAACCTGACACTGGACGATGGCGCCGACCTCATCTTCACTCTGCACCGAAGGCATCAAGATCTAATCCCGAATCTGTACGGGGGATCCGAGGAAACGACGACCGGTGTGATACGGGTTCGGGCAATGGCCGAGGACGGCGTGCTGAAATACCCCATCATGGCCGTGAATGATGCAGCAACCAAGCACATGTTCGACAACGTATATGGGACTGGTCAGAGTGCCTTTGATGGCGTGCTCCGGGCATCGGAGATTCTGATAGCTGGAAAGACTGTGGTCATTGGTGGTTACGGCTACTGTGGCCGCGGTCTAGCCATGAGAGCTCGAGGACTTGGTGCAGACGTGATCGTAACAGAAGTGAATCCAGTCCGTGCTCTTCAGGCACGCATGGACGGCTACCGGGTAATGCCCATGATTGAGGCGGCCAAGGAGGGAGATCTCTTCATCACGGCAACAGGAATGAAGAATGTCATCACCGGCGAGCACATTAGACTTATGAAGAACGGGGCAATCCTCGGAAACGCAGGCCACTATAACGTTGAAATCAACGAGCCCGACCTTGTGGCCCTGAGCGTGAAGAGGAAAAAGGTCCGCCACGCCCTGGAGGAGTTCACGTTGGAGGACGGGCGAATAATCTACCTCCTTGCAGAGGGCCGTCTGGTAAATCTGGTGGCGGCAAGTGGTCATCCCAGTGAGGTCATGGATCTGAGCTTCGCTGGTCAGCTCAACGCAATGCTGTGGTTGGCCAAGCATGGAAAGGACCTCAAGCCAGCGGTCTACGACTTCCCCGAGGAGCTCGACAAGGAAACAGCCATGATGAAGCTTCATACGATGGGTATCGAGATTGACAGGTGGACCGAAGAACAGGAGGCGTATGCAAGGGCGTACGCAGAGGGAACCTGAGCAACAAGTGGCATGTCTGGCCGAGGCGGAGGTCGAAACGGCCCTCTGTCGTGGCCATCAACCTTAGGGAGAGGTGTGCAGTTTCTCCCAAAACCAATATATAGTCAGCTTGTGGTAGTGTCGGAGTCCACATTGAGAGGCCTTGTGTCATGATGAGAGAGTACACGTTGAGAGCCCCCAGCTTGAGAACCCGAGCATTTGCCTTGGTTCTTCTGGTCAGTGTCATGGTTGTCGTGACAATCGCTCCGCCTGTGCGCGCCGAAACCACAGACACAATGGACCCCACAATCACAGTGACAATCGTTGATGCCACCTATACAGACATCGACTCTGATGCCTACGAGGATGATGTCCTTGTCATCCTTCGCTTTGACCTGGGGTATCATCTCTACTACGAGTTCGGATACCTGATCACTCTACAACTGCCCTCAGGCGAGAACTATACTTATCTAGTGTATGTACTCGCGTGGGTCGACACAGTCTATACGTACAACATGTTCTACAATCATGCCACAGAATCAGGTGATTACACAGTTCACGTCCAAGCGCTTCTATTGACCCCAGGCACTGCCACAGACACGGCACACTATACATTCGACCCGCCAGGGGGGAGTGAGGGAGGAGAGCCCACTTTCGGGGTGTGTTAGCCTACACGACGGCGTCCGTATGACCCTCGCATTAGACCCTTGGACAGCAGGACGCGCAGAGGAGAGCAACGATGGCCACGGTGAGAACGGGCAATCTGGACTTGAAAGACTACCTCATACTCCTTACGCTAAAGCAACAACCTAGGCTCAGTAACGCAAAGATTGCAGAGAGAGTGGGCGTGGCACCAGAAACTGTGAGGCTGCGAGTGCGGGCGCTCAAAGAGAGAAAGATCCTCAGGCCTGACAGGAGAATCAACGACCCGCTCCTAGGTGAGCGCACTCAGACTGAGATTGAGGCCGCATACCTTCCCAGTAGGCTAGGGCTCGTGCGCCATCATGTCCTCTTTAGCGAGATTGATACACGCGACAAACTCAATGCGCTCAAACAACTCTGTGACGTACATCCTCATACCCACTATAGGGTTGTGGCCTTCGGGCGTTGTGCTGCGCTCTACACACAGTTTGACCTCCCACCGCGGGGCGAGAGCACAATCAAGAAACTCTACGACGAGGTGGAGGCTCGCGGCCTGTGTGCAAAGTATATGCTCGTGGACTCAAGATACGTTTCAGGTGGGGGGGCCGACTTGGAGCGATGGGACATAAAGAGAAGTGACTGGGACATCACCTACGGCCGAAAGTCCGCAATAGGCACACGACTCAGTCGGGTAGAGGCACTATGGGCCGACTTCATCGAAGATTGCCCTGGGAACATGCCCGAAGATGAGAAGGGTGTTGCCAGCGAACCCTTTGACGCATTGGACCTACAACTGCTGCGCGAACTCACCATCAACTCTAAGGTCAACTATAAGGAACTCAGTCAAGTCTATGGAAAAGACCCCACCACCATATCTCGACGGGTCGACAGAATCAGGGAGAAGTTCGCGCCCCTCGATGTATTGTACTATGATCGTTCAGTATTCGATCTCACGTACCCACAGATCATCGCAGGCAGGTTCAGACCCAACGATGAGTTAAATGCACGAACATTCCACTGGTTCCTGCAGTCCGGTCGCATGCCGTTTGAAACCAAGGGAGTGACAAATGGCAGCGACTTCATTCTGTTCACTATGACACCACCCTCCTTCGCACCGGAGCTGTCTGAGTTCTTCTGGGAGCATACAGAGCATGTCGAGATTTTCCAGTTGCAGCTGGACTCTTCATACACGTACTTCTTCTATCACGAGAACTGGTTTCCGGAAGCCGGCTGGCGTGTTGATGAAGAATACATGGTGAATGGTCCTCTATCTGAAATCGAGTAGTGATGAACGACCTTACATTTGGCAAGCGGTGGAGTACGTGAGTGGTCAGTTCTGCGCAGGTTTGACCATGTACTTAAATATCGGATTGTGAGAACCTGCATGACTATCACCGCATCAATCTGTGGTGAGAGTATTACAAGACTCGTCCTGCGTGACGCCGGACATTCGGTGATGCAGATGAGAAGTAGAGAGAGAGCAGTACTATTCGCGACACTGCTGCTATCGGTGCTACTTGTGTCTAATGTTGCCATCACAGCAATACACAGTAGCGCACCGAAGACGCGGTATGTGAATGCGATAATCATGTTCAAGCCGGGAGTAGATGTGGACGTCGCTGGCATTGACATCATCCACGAATACAGGAATCTCAATGGAATCGCTGCACGAATTCCAGTGTTTCTGTACAACATGCTGGAGCATGCGTGGTTTGTCAGTTCAATACAGCTCGACCACGAGATGTCCATCCTCCAAGACACTCTTGATTGGGGTGTGGATGATGTTGATGCCGAACAAGTGTGGGGCGGTGCTGAGGATGCTGTTGATGTTGTCCAGGGCAACGTTGACGGTAGCGGAGTGAAAGTCGCAATCCTGGACACAGGCATTGACTACACCCATCCAGATCTTGACGATGTGTACGCGGGGGGCTACGACTTTGTCGACGATGACAGCGACCCCAAGGACGGCAATGGACACGGAACTCATTGTGCAGGAATCGTTGCTGCAGAGGATAACGGTGAGGGAGTGATTGGTGTTGCGCCCCATGCGTCAATCTACGCAGTCAGAGTACTGAACAACTGGGGATCCGGCTCAACCAGCGATATAATCGCAGGCATCGATTGGGCAATTGACAATGGGATGGATGTCATCTCAATGAGCCTCGGTGGAGGCGACTATGACCAAGCATTTGATGATGCGATAGACCGCGCATATGATGCAGGCATCGTAGTGGTGGCTGCATCGGGCAATGATGGTAAGGGAACTATCTCGTATCCGGCAGCTTATGACAATGCCATCGCAGTGGGAGCAATTGACTCTGACCACAACCTTGCCGACTTCAGCAATTACGGTCCAGAACAGGAGGTTGTTGCACCAGGTGTTGACATATACAGCACCATGCCCACCTACACCGTGGCACTGAACTACTGGTTCATGGGCGGATACAGTCAGAACTATGACCGAATGAGCGGCACATCCATGGCCACTCCGATGGTCGCCGGTGTTGTCGCATTGATTCTTTCCGCCAATCCAGATCTCACACCACCAGAGGTCCGCGATATTCTCCACACGACCTCAGTGGACCTCGGTAGTGCAGGCTGGGACCAGTACTTCGGTTATGGTGAGGTCAATGCCAAGGCTGCGGTCGACGAGGCCGGTGGAGGAACACCGCCAGACACCACCCCGCCTGCAAAGGTCACAGGCCTGACAACAGAAACGCTATCGCATACCGAGATCAAGCTGACTTGGGATGCGAACACCGAAGAGGACCTTGATCACTACAATGTATACCGTGACGGGACCAAGATTGCAGAGACCACAGACACCACCTACACTGACACCGGCTTGACACCCGAGACCACCTACACGTATGAGGTCTCAGCCATCGATACATCGGGCAACGAGGGTGAGAAGTCCGATCCGTCTTCTGCAACCACTGACCCAGCACCGCCAGACACCACCCCGCCTGCAAAGGTCACTGGCCTTGATGCCCAGCCGCTGTCTCAGACCGAGATCAAGTTGACATGGGACGCCAACACCGAGCCGGACCTTGACCACTACAACGTATACCGCGACGGTGTAAAGATTGCAGAAACCACAGACACGACCTACACCGACGCGGGCCTGACACCCGAGACCACCTACACGTATGAGGTCTCAGCCGTCGATACATCGGGCAATGAGGGCGAGAAGTCCGACCCAGCATCAGCTACCACGATGGGCGAGAACACAATGCATGTGGCGTCCATCGACATGTGGTACGAGGAGAAAGGCTTCTGGATCTGGCGCTGGTATGATGTCTACACCAAGGTCACCGTTCACGACTCGTCCGGTAATCCGCTATCGGGGGTCACAGTCTATCTAGACATGACTCTACCTGATGGGTCCCACTCAACAGGAAGTGCGGACACAGGTAGTGACGGTACTGTGACCTTCGTGTACCAGTACGGTAACAGCGGAACCTACACCTCGACCGTGACAGACCTTCAAAAGACCGACTACACGTACGTCCCAGACGACAACGCGGAAACTTCGGAAACACTCACAGTCCCATAATTGAGAAGTTGCGCAGACTACACGGAGGCAAGGGAGCCTTCTCCCAGCCTCCAACCTTCTTCTTTTGGCAAGCCAGGAAGCCACTGAGAAGACTTAGCGACGGCCCGGGCCTCCGACTCGGCCACGTCGGATGGTCTGACGAGCAGATCCATAGTATTCAGAAACAGACGAATCTTCGTGAGGAATCTTGCTAGCGTTTCGCGGTCTGCTGAACATGGGTCCGGCATGTCGTTCATCACAAAGTCGTGCATGACCGTGGGCATTGTCCTTATATCCACAGCGATTTCGCCTCGCTTGTACGCCTTCATCGCCTGGTCTACAGCCCTCCTGAACGCAAGCTGTGCCCTACCAATCTCCTCACAGTCGGCGCTGTTCTCTATCAGTGCCATCAGATAGTAACACGACTCGCGGATGGCGTCTATCTCGCCGGGCATCACATCATCTCTCCAGTAATCGTATGTGCTCTTTCTTAGAAGATATGAGAAGATAATCTCCTTAAAGGGATAGCTATGTCGTACGATGGAAAATCTGTAAACGGTAGCCGAATGACACTGACTGTTCGCAATCCTTAAGATACAGACGGAGTGACGGGCCGGCGATACGTTGGGATGGTGCCTATTTGGCTTGGTGTGTACTGTTCAAAGGACCATGTCGGGGCAATGCCTGCGACTACTGGGCGAGAGTAAGACTGAGAAAAATGGATGTGGCAGAGATTACGACACACCTTGTCGATTTCGTGGAAAAACACGGGACGGACGATACGCCCACGCACGAACACACCATTGACGCTTTTTGGAAGGACTTCGGAATCAAGAGCATAGAACGGTTACGGCAAGAGGAACCGGATCTCTACGCCAAGATGAGAGAGGTGGAGATGAGGGCGCAACGCAGAGTCGCGTCCTCAAGCCTGCGCAGGTCAGATGTCTGATGGTACATCAATCATGTTGCCACGATTTAGGAGCCACTTCGGGTCCAATGCCCTCTTCACAGCCTGCATCTCTTGAATTCCACTCTCACCATACATGATCTTTAGAAACTCACGTTTCAGCTTGCCAATACCGTGCTCGGCCGCCACAGTGCCCCCAAGTTCCACAGCCCTCTTTGCGAACGTCATATAGTTGGCCATCCCCTGCTCCACCTCCTCGTTGTTACGGGGGATCATGTTGACATGCAAATGGTTGTTTCCAATGTGGCCGAACACGACGTACTCCATGCCCTGTGAGTCTAGGACCTCTCTGTAGAATCTGAGATAGTCGCGCAACGCCTCGTCAGGCACCGCCATGTCAGTTCCAATCTTGTGCACCTCATGATACTGCTGTTTTCTCTGGGCAATTGTGGCATTGATTGTTTCAGGTACAAAGTGGCGTACCGTCTTCATCTTTTCAAGCTCAGCACGGTCCAGTCCAGCCCAGCTGGACTCAGAAGAGGAGTTGTGTGCGTTCAGCATCTCTTCGAGTGCCATGACCTTCTCCTCCATGTCCTCCTCCGTATAGGAGAACTCAAAGAAGACAATGGCTTGAGTCGAGTCGGTGAGTGCGGGGACCTTGATGCCAGCACCCGATGCCTTCTCCCGAATAATCTTGAGAGCATTGGGACCAAAGTACTCGAGGAATGTCATCTGAACGGGGGAGTCGGATGAGCGAACATCATAGACAAAGTCCACCGCATCGTCCTCGGACGGGAAGAACGCCATGACAGTCATGATGTTCTCAGGCAGAGGGACAAGCCCCAATTCCACAAGTGTGATTGCACCCAGAATGCCCTCAGACCCTATGAACAGGTCTATCAAGTCCATGTCAGGCTTTGCATAGAGACCCGCGGCATTCTTCGTCTGTGGCATCTCGTACGTCGGCACGGGAACCTCAACCACCGACCCATCGCTCAACACAATCTCGAATCGCCCATCTTCCGCAAAGACCTCCCCCCGTCTGATGTCGAGGATATCACCATTCATCAATACGACTCGGACACGAAACACCCAGTCTCGAACCGCCCCGTACCGGAACGTGCGGGCTCCAGAGGCATTGCATGCGGTTATGCCACCAATGCATGCGCTGGTTTCGGTGGGGTCTACTGGGAAGGTGTAGTCTGTAGGCTCCTTAAGAAAACGTTCTAACACTGCCTGCTGATCCGGCGTACCGCGTCCTCTCAGCTCGTCCAGGCTCTTCGTGGTCACGGCCCTCACAAGGTCTTCGAGCAGGACACCGGGCTCGGCAGCGATTGTATACACACCGCGCGACTCCTCGTAGTCCATGTAGAGAAGGCGGTTCATCTTTTCCACATTGATGACAATACCACCCAGAGGCACTGCAGCACCTGTGAGCCCTGTTCTACTACCCTGAATGGTCACAGGGACGTTCTTGGCATGTGCTTGCTTGAGAAGAGCGGCCAGTTCGCCCTCCGTCGTTGGGAAGAGTATCTCATCAGCCCGCCCATCGAAAGAGTGGGACTCGTCATCCAAGTACAGTGCGTACGTGTCCGCTATCTCTGAGGGATCCCTGACGGCCTTGACTTGAGAGGTGTCTGCCGCAGGCGGCGCCTGTGCTTCAATCCGATTCGCCATATGACATCACCATGACATGATAGAAGAGAAGTCAGGCCTCAGGAAATATCAAGGTTCGGATGTGTGTCCAGCACACTCGCCACTCGCTAACTTAATAATCGTGACCTCATCAGCCATTCTGCGGTCTGCACTCGGTGAGCTAACATGAAGATTGCCGCGGTTTCAGATATCCATGTTCAGCCGAACGGGGCAGACGCTCCGCTCATCGAGGCAATCAGGAAACAGGCAGAGGCCATGACCCCTGACATCTTCGTGATAGCAGGCGATGTCAGCAACAGAATCGATACCCTACGGGCCTCACTCGCCGAACTGAAACTGGAACATGCCGCCAACCTCTATGTGCCCGGAAACCACGACATATGGTTCGAGGAGGACAAGGGGATAGGATCGTTGGAGAAGTACTCTCGGCTAATTGGGGAGGCCTGTCACGACGCAGGGTTTCACTATCTTCCAGATGAACCGTATGTACGTGAGAAACTCGGGTTCGTCGGAAGCATGGGCTGGGCGGACTACTCCTTCGCAAGGCCCGAACTGAAGATCCCCGAGGAGAACTACAGACGAAAAGAGTATCGTGGGGCCACCTGGTTCGATGTCTTCAATGTCGACTGGGACTTTACTGATGAGGAGGCCACAGACCTATTCAACCGGAAACTGGAGTATGACCTATCTACGTTGCCCAAACAGGTGAGGCACATAGTGTATGTGTCGCATCATCTCCCCTTTCGCGAACTCACTGTGTACAAGAACCGCCTCCCGTGGGATTTCTTCAGCGCCTACATGGGGTCAGTGAAGACTGGTCAGATACTCCTCAGGGACGGCCGAGTGATTCTCAGCATCTCTGGTCATAGTCACATCCGCAACGTCGTCACAGTGAATGGGATAACGGCAATCACAGTGCCGCTAGGCTACGGTCGACCGAGAAACCATGACTATGAGGCCCTTGCTCAGAAGGCGGTGGCCGAGATTGAGATAACCGAAGGTGTTGTTGATTTGAGGCAGTTTGTCACGGGCGATATCTGTGAGGGAATGCCATACGTCGTCGCCCGATAGACCAAGGTTTTCGTCAGATTAATGAGGGGCCGTACTCTGAGGTGGTCGTTGCCTCAGTTGTGAGATGCACAGTGTGCGCTCCACGTACAGTCATCGCTTTTACAGGATGATGCAACGGTATGAACAACCTTGGCCTTGCAGTACTTGTAGTCTTCATCGGCACCTATGCCATCATATCTACAGAGAAGGTCAACCGCACCGCAATGTCTCTCCTCGGCATGGCCGTAGTGGGCGTTGTCCTCTGGATTGGCCATGAGATGGGAATAGAGGGAGGTATCACATTCGAGGAACTAGCCCTCCATGTCGACTGGTCAACAATATTGTTCGTGACTGCAATGATGATCATTGTTGGCGTTGCGGGAGCGTCGGGGATGTTTCAATACATCGCCCTACAACTCGCCAAGCCGAGCGGAGGCGACCATAAGGCACTGTTCAAGACCTTTGTCATATTCACGTTCGCAATCTCGCTGTTCTTTGACACAACGTCCACCATGCTCATAATGGCACCGCTCACAATCGAGGTGTGCAAGGCCCTTGAGATCGACTTTAAGCCGTTTCTTGTTTCCGAGTCCCTCACGTGTAACTTTGCGTCCATCCCCTCTATCGTGGGTGCCGTACCCAACCTCGTCATTGCTGGCGAAACGGACCTCGATGCGGGGTTTCTCTTTATCGTCTTCATGCCCCTTGCAATCATTCTCTTGGTGGTAAGCCTGCCAATAATGACAAGGTGGTATGCGAAGTCTTTTGGCACTACAGAAACCTACCGTGTGGAGGCAGTGTTTGACATTGACCCTACGCACATGATTCGTTCAGAGAGGGACTTCTACGCCTCGGTCATTGCTCTCGCTGGTCTTGTCACAGGTTTCGCACTAGGACCAACGCTCCACATTGAGCCCCCTATGGTAGCACTTCTTGTCGCCTCCGCCCTTCTCCTCATGTCACACGACCGGGCAAACAAGTTTCTAAGAGAGGTTGGATGGGAAACTGTGTTCTTCCTCGTGGGGCTCTTTGGTCTCGTGGTGGCCCTTGAAGTCACCCATCTGATTGAGGAGCTGGGAGTTGTGATAGGCGGTATCATTGGTGATAATGCGATCTTTGCCACTGTGTTTCTCGTATGGATTCCAGCTATGCTCTCAGCCTTCTTGGACAACCTGCCGGTTTCTGCAGTACTCGCACCAATCGCACGTGACTTCTCGTACATATCACCAGTACTGCCTCTTGCATTAGTGTTTGCTGTGAACATTGGAGGTTATCTGTTCACACCTCTTGGCTCACCTGCCAACATGGTTGCCATCGGGTTTGCTGAGAGAGAACATGAACACATTCCGTTCAGCGAGTTCGCGAAGATTGGCACAGTTCTTGGGCTCATTCACCTTACAATAGGCAGTGCATGGTTGATTGGTGTGATGTTTCTGATAGGGTGACGCGAAGCATAGTGGACTTTCTCACGGAAATGTGAAATAGCCGCACCGTATTCCACCCACAGGACATCGCGTCTACGTCGTCAGAGGTGCCCATATGGAGCCTGTCGGTCTTCCTGTTCTCATTGTGTTCATCGGCACGTATCTCCTAATCTCCAGTGAGAGAGTCAACAGAACGGCCATGGCGATGACTGGCATGGGTATTGTTGGTGTGATTCTATGGATTGCGAACTCGATAGACCCCACGCAGGGCGCCACGTTCAGGCACCTTGTCGAACATATTGAGTGGCATACAATTCTGTTCATCACTGCCATGATGGTGATTGTGGCGGTGGCCAGCGCCTCGGGAATGTTCCAGTACATTGCAATCACAATCGCCAGACCAACACAGGGCGATCCGAAACGGCTGTTTGTCATGTTCAATCTCTTCGTGTTTGCCATCTCGCTGTTCTTTGACACAGTATCTACGATTCTTATCATTGGCCCCCTGACAATCGAGGTATGCAAGGCCCTTGAGATCGACTTCAGACCGTACTTGATCTCGGAGGCCATAGTGTGCAACTTCGCGTCGATTCCATCTATTGTGGGGGCGGTGCCTAACCTTGTCATTGCAGACAAGACGGGAATCTCTGCCACGCTCCTCTTTATCACGCTGATGCCCCTGTCAATCATCCTAATGCTGGTGTCAATGCCAATCTTTCTCAGGGTATTTGGCAATCGTCTTGTCCCAGGCCCCGATGACCTGATTAACCAAATGTTGCTCATCGATCCAGAATACATGATTCGGTCGCGAAATGACTTCTACATGTCCGTGGTTGCGATTGTAATTCTCATACTTGGGTTTACCATTGGTACGACAGCGGGCATCGAACCAGCAATGGTGGCCATCCTGATAGCCTTCGTCATGCTGCTGGCGACACGGGAACGTGTGGATAACATTCTCGCACGAGTCGGCTGGGGAACCGTGTTCTTTCTCGTTGGAATCTTTGGGCTTGTAGCGGCACTGGACATTACAGGAATAATAGAGGACATCGGCGTGGCTGTTGGAAACATTATTGGTGGAGAGGTGAGCAACGCCATCGTGTTTCTGATCTGGGTACCGGCAGTCCTGTCAGCTGTCATCGATAATATTCCAGTTTCGGTAGTACTTGCCCCGTTGGCATCACAGTTTGCGACTATCACGCCGGTAATCCCCGCCGTGCTCATCCTTGCCGTCAATGTTGGTGGTTACCTTCTTCCGATTGGGGCACCAGCGAACCTTCTTGTCCTCGCCCTAGCGGAACAAGAGGGTAGACCAATCAGTCTCATCAGCTTCGCTAGAGTCGCAACAGTATTGGCCGTGATTCACCTCATAATCGGTACTGGCTGGCTTTTTCTGATGGCGCTCATCATCTAGCTGTTAAGAGTAGGCTCAGCCGCCAATCAGGAGCCTTCATATCGTGCTACGTCACGACTCCCACCTCAAGAGATTGAAGAAGGAATCGGTCGTGCCGAAGAGAATCCATTGCCCATATTGCGACCGACTGTTCAGCAAGGACACAATCGACGACCACATCCGGAGGTGTAGGGAGAGAAACTCCCGGACACGCAATCAACGGAGGCAGGTTTCGCGTCAGGTCATTGTTGATGGTACGAATGTAGCACATTATCTGTCAGCCACTGCTCGCCCAAGGGCGCGGAACATTCTCTTGGCCCGCCAAAGCCTGCTCAGTACAGGATACAGCCCAGTGATTGTCGTCTCGGCCGCCTTGAAACACCGCATAGACAATCCGGAACTCTTGATGGATATGATTTCTGCTGGGTACGTCATTGAGGCTCGTCCCGGTCAGAACGATGACCTTGTCATCATCCGCATAGCGCAACGCACTGGTGCGGACATAATCACCAACGACAGGTTCCTAGACTGGTTGAATCGATTCCCGTGGCTCGGAGGGCGGCTAAAGAGATACCGCATGACGCCATCGGGTTTGATTCTTGAATGAGATATACTTGACTGTTCTCCCGCAGCCAGTTCGAAAGCATTAAAATCCGTCCGCCATGTCACACGCCAGAGATGCCACTTCTGCAGCCTGGTGAGACACAATGCGAATCAATGAACTACGCAAGAAGTACCTAGAGTTCTTTCGGCAGAGAGGACATGCTATAATCCCTTCAGCCTCGCTACTCCCAGAGAATGACCCGACAGTCCTCTTCACAACGGCAGGAATGCACCCTCTTGTACCGTTCTTGCTAGGAGAACCTCACCCGAAAGGGAAACGGCTCACCAACTGCCAGAAGTGCATCCGTACGACTGACATCGATGATGTTGGTGACACCACGCATCTGACATTCTTTGAGATGCTCGGAAACTGGAGCTTGGGAGACTACTGGAAGAAAGAGGCCATCACATGGAGCTTCGAATTCCTGACCTCAAAGGAGTGGCTTGGTTTCAATCCTGAGAAGCTCTCAGTGACTGTCTTTGCAGGTGATGATGACGCGCCTCGTGACACAGAGTCTGCGGAGATCTGGAAGAGTCTTGGAGTTCCTGAGGAGAGGATATACTATCTCCCGAAGAAGGACAACTGGTGGGGCCCCGCTGGCACGACGGGTCCATGTGGTCCCTGCACTGAGATGTTCATTGAGGTTGACGAGATTCCCAAGTGTGGTCCCGACTGCAAGCCGGGATGTAACTGCGGTCACTATGTCGAGGTCTGGAACGATGTATTCATGGAATACAACAAGAGGGAAGATGGCACTTACGAACCCCTGAAACAGCGAAATGTCGACACAGGAATGGGTGTAGAACGCACCGCTGCGATGCTGCAGAGAGTGCCGACTGTCTACGACACTGAGAACTTCAAGCCCTTGATTGACAAGATCAAGGAACTCTCTCCAAAGGAGGAGTTCACAGAGAAGGACGAGGTCTTGTGCCGTATAATCGCAGACCACACTAAGGCCGCAGTCATGATAATGGCTGACGACAGAAGGATCTCGCCCTCCAATGTTGAACAGGGGTATGTGGTCAGGCGCCTTCTCCGAAAGGCCATCCTGAGTGCTGAGAAACTGGGCATAGAGAGCGGCTTTCTGCCAACGCTCGCAGACATCGTGATTGAGATGTACAAGGATGTCTACGACGAAACTGAGAGAAACCGCGACTTTGTCATGCAGAATCTGATTGATGAGGAGCGCAAGTTCCGGAAGACTCTCAGCAAGGCCATGAAACGCCTGCAGCGCATCATCGATTCCACAGGAACCGTTACCGGAAAAGACGCGTTTTTTCTATTCACCAGCTTCGGCCTTCCACTTGAGATCACACGGGAGATTGCCGAAGAGAGAGGCCTCAAAATTAACATGGATGAGTTCCGACGTGAGTTCGAACACCACAGGGAGATTTCGCGAACAGCAACACAGGGCAAGTTCAAGGGTGGACTGGCAGACCACAGCGAGGAGATCACAAAACTACATACGGCCACCCACCTACTGCAGGCAGCCCTGCGACATGTGCTAGGAGAGTCAGTTCGTCAGATGGGTAGTAACATAACAAGAGAGAGACTGCGTTTTGACTTCACATTCCCACGAAAGCTCACCCCTGAAGAGATCAAGCAGGTAGAGGATCTGGTCAACGATGCTATCAAGCGTGACCTGAAAGTGAAACGAGAAGTGATGCCCTATGAGGAGGCCATTGCAAGCGGCGCACTCGCATTCTTCAGGGATACGTACGGCGACGAGGTGTCCGTGTACTCTGTGGGAGACTTTAGTAGAGAGGTCTGTAGGGGGCCCCACGTTGACAGGACAGGCGTACTAGGCCACTTCAGAATAATGAAGCAAAAAAAGATAGGAGCCGGCCTTATTCGCATTAAGGCGATCCTCGAACCCGAAGAGAAGTGATAGATGTATTCATCCATCATTGATCACAGACACAGGTAGCCGATGCACCAGAAGAAACTCCTTTGCCAGCGACCCAAGTCGCTGAGCCTCCTCTTCAGACAAGTGCACGCGAAACCCGGCCTCAGGAGCCTCAGTACGAGTCGCCTCAATAATTGCAATGTCAGCGTTCTGCACAACTTTCTCTGCACCCTCACAGTAGCGTGTGTCGCCTGTGTAGGCCACCAAGGTCTGTCCCACGCGGACTCTGAATCCAAGGGCAGGCATGAGGCGGTCTTCTCCTGAGGTGTTCTCCAACCCGAAGTGCTCCACCTCCACCGCTTCGGTCTTGAAGAAGTCTGTATCGAACCCGGTGTTGTTCCCCACCTCATGAATGAAGATGCGGAACGGAATCGTGCTGTGATACGCCTGCCTAAAGGCATGAACCACATTGGTGACTTCGACACACCCCGCGGGAGCAAGGATATTCAGCGGCTCACTTCGCCCCAACATTCTCATGAATCCCAACAATGGATAGAGCCCGCCCATGTGGTCAAAATGGCCATGCGTTATCGCAATCACATCGATGTCGTTGACAAAGTCGATGCTGCCCCTCGCGAGAAGGTCCCGCAGTGCGCCGTCGCCAACGTCAAGGAGCATCATCTTCCCGGTGAACCTTGATGTGATGACAATAGTCGTACTGACGCCTGCAACACTATATGGAATCTCGACCAGAACCTCGTCATTTTCCCATCGGTATGAATAGTCTTCCAAGTTACTCATCAGGAATCATATGTCGCAGCGACAAACACAGATAAAACGCTACCGAGGAGCAAGGGGCTGTCCGTAACCCCGTGCGTCGTTACAACGTTCTACTCATAGCCCAGTCTGGGTACACGAGCAAGCCAGTTCATGCAGTATGCAATGATAACTGATACCACAAGACCCACAGTCGTTGTCAGCAGGATGTCAATCCATGAGGGGGTGGCACCTCCTACCAGTTGCATCCAGCTCCAGTAAGTGCCTGCAAGTGTCATGCCTGAGAGAGCCACTTTCCTCAGCGGGACCTTCACGCTCCTTGTCTGAAAGACGCCCATATCGGTCAACGCTGCTGCCAGCGCACCACCGCGATCAGGGGTCAACTTCAGTTTCTTGGAGAACGACCCCACGGTCACCTTGGACTTTGGTCGGACTATCTTCAGCGCTCTTGGCGCATACTTGGCAATATCGTGCGCGAAGTATTCCATGGCCTCTGCACGCGTTATGTTGCATTTCTTACATCGATCCGCACTCTTCTTCCAGCGCTTGCCGCACTTTGGACAGTGCCTTCCGTCCCACGAAGTCCGTGCGGCTTCAGCAACGCGCCGAACCAGCTCCTCCTGACTGATGTCCTCGCGCGCCCCCTTCTTCTTCGGACGGCGCCTTAGAACTACCGAGCGTGGGAAGATTCCTATGTCAGAGGCACGAGTCGCCCGTCGCATTTTCCGTGCAGCAAGAATGCCCTGCTGGAAGTCATCCAATGCAAGAAGAAGCCCGAATACCGACATGAGCGTGAAACCAACAGTGATTGCACCTGTCACCGACATGATTGCTGCTGGCCCCTGAGGACCAATGTGCAAGAAAAAGTCCTCAGTGACTGTCACATTATCGTCAGGAGAGGTGGTGAGAGAGTAGATGAATGAGAAGTAGCCGCTCACAGTACCAGATATCAGATCAATACCGCCACTTCCGAGGAGAGATCCTAGAGGAATTGACGTGTTCATCAACGACTGGGTAGTCCCAGAGGGGACTGGTACATTGAAGTCGAATGGCTGATTGATTATCGGGATAGACAGATACTGCATCACGAAGACTCCCGACTTTAGAATGATGTCAGCGCCAGTTTCAATCGTCAGGGACATGTTCAGATCATCAGACAGGGAGACCGGAATGGGTGCTGTGGAGTTGGAGTTCGCAGCTGAGATGCCGTTTATCTCCAGCAGAAAAGCAAGGTTTCCGTCGCCGCTCCAGCCCGGGTGCTGCGCCGAAACCGGCATCACCACTGCGGACCACATCAGTGCGGTGACTATGAACAGGGAAACCAGCGGAACTAGTTCTCTTCGCATCACGTTCTCCTCTCAATAGGGAATTTGGAGTCAGAACAGATGGCGATAAGTCATTGTGCGACGAACAGTTTCAGCCCGAACCGCCACCAAGAACCTCCTCAATCTCCTTGTCGAACTCCTCGTCGTCCTCGGGTGTGAAGACCACATGATGAGCAATCTTGCGTGGCTCGGGGGCCCAATTGATGACCATGCCGAACAGAGATCCTGCGATGCAGGAGAGCACGCTTAGCAGGTAGAACATCGTTTCGGCGCCTCTGAAGGTGGCGATGAGAAGAGCAATCACCACGCCGCCAAGGGCTCCGACTACGATTGTCACTCCAATGCGAGTCTTTGCAGGAAGTGTCGCCTGACCACCGAGGGCATGACCGGCGCCGAGTCCCATTAGAATCGCTGGTAGACTGAAGAGGATGACCTGTTCGTAGGGAATCAGTTGCATCGATATTCAGCTCCTCTCTTCAGCCTGCACACGATGCCTCATAAACTGCGGCACAGAACCAGCTGCGCTACCAAGCGTTCCAATGAACTATCTCAGTGAGAGCACGCCTGTTTCTCGGTCGCAGTTCCTTCTCGCGGGTCCCGGCGTGTCGAGTAGCGGCTGACAATCTAGACAATGTTAGACACTGAGGACCAAGACACCCCATGACATGACATCACCAACGTCCTCCAATACCCTATCGTCATACTAGTTTCGTCCACCAGCTCACTGATGTTGTAGATACTATCTCTCACCGTCATGTTGTCAGTATCTGCTGCTGCTCGTCGACCTGGTGTGTGTGCAAAGACCATCCGCCGCTGGGATGCAGGAGGTCAACTCGATTGCCTTCGTACTGGAATGTGTGGGGTTCAAGTAGTGTAGGCGGGAGCAGATGATTGAAGAACCACTGCCCCACCACGGTAGCGAGCTCCACGCAGATGTGAACGCCGCGAGAAACATCATTGCGGTTCAACAGCCCAGTACCGTTGCTGGGCGGGCAGAAACCTAGCGTCCCAGATTGTCCAAATTACAATCAACGGCACACAAGCTCGCAGGCAAGGCAGGGAATGCATTCAATCTCTCGCACAGAATCGACTGTTACGGCACCCTGCCAGTTCATGGTTTCGAACACATGCGTGAGGCAAGAGGCCACATGCTTCATGCATGCCGTGCATGCATCTAGCAACACGCTCACCATGGTGCCATGAATCTCACTCCCCGCTCCAGGTCGAGTCTATACGGCATGGCCCCCTGTGATTCCCGCTCATCGACCATGTCTGTCGGAAGTCCTTGTTGATAGGCACGGACAGTGACCACCGCACCGCAGCAATAGGGTGTTCCGGCTGAGCTGCGAACGGTAGCAGCCGTCATGCCACCAGTCAGTCTTGCAAACAACAATGACCAGTGGCTCAAATGATATATGAATAGATTAATGTGGAGTAATGCGAAACGTAGAATAGCCATTCGCATATGATAGATGGCAGATGAGAGAGAAGAGTCGCGGAGGCCTGCGCAATGGAAGATATAGTTCTCGCATATAGAACGAGGAGAGGAGAGGATGTCATAGTTCTTGAGCTCGAGGTGACTCAGATTGACCTATCGTATCGCCACATTAGCGAGATCGACCTCTCTCCGCTGAGCCAGTGTAGCCATCTTGAGGCCCTCGATCTCTCAAGCAATCTCCTGCAGACCGTTGACCTGTGGCCTCTCATGCGCTGCAAGAAGCTCTCAAAACTGATTCTCCGCGACAATCCGCTTACCCATATTGATGTCACACCGCTGTTTGCCTGCCCAATGCTCTCAAACGTGGAGGTTGACCCCACAGTTGAGATTGAGGCACACTATGAACTTGGGATGATGGGAAGAAGACCGCGGCCACTGGATGGCCTACGACGCAGGCGCGCAGTGAAGTGGAGCCATGGCGAGGAGCTTGATCCCCTGCGGACAATCGAGGAGATTAAGAACAAGGTCTATGCTGAACTAAGCGACACATTTCGTAGCCCGGATAATGCACAGGTCGTGGACGAAACCCTGAAGTTTAGGATTGTAGAAGAGGTCGAGCGTGCTATAGAGCGCGAGATGAGTGAGGCAGAAAAGAAGAGGGACTACAAGAGGCTCTTCATTCTTGAGAGAGGCCTCGACTATATTAGGACCAACATGCCCACGTGACTGCAAGAACAGGAATCGTCAGAGGACGCCTAGTTTAAGAGGCGTGTTGACGGTACTCAGAAGGTTGTTGGCTCAGGGACTGTGAGGCGGCGATGGATGGACAGGATTATTCTTCGCTACAGGACATCGAACGGGCTAGAGAGGACCGCAAATATCGACACAAGCGAAACCCGCCTGAGCCTGGAACTGCGTGACATCGAGTCCATTGATCTGATGCCGCTTGTGTGGTGCACAGAGCTAGAGACTCTGAATCTTCAGTACAACAAGATTCGTGAACTTGATCTCACACCTCTTGCAAAATGTACTGCCCTTCAAGAGGTCAATCTGAGTCACAATGACCTGCGTGAGATAGACCTGACACCGCTGAGTTCCTGTCACAACTTTAGGGAGCTCCGGATTGACAAGAACAGAATACGACGTATCGATGTGTCCCCACTCTTCGAGTGCCCAAAGCTTGAGGTATTCAGACGGGACGAGTTTGTCAGCCTTACCGCAAGTATATTCCTACGGTCAATTGGGAGCTGGCCTGATGTACTAATGGATGAATATCACAGAATACTGTGGACGCACGGCGAGTCTTCCGCTAGACCGAGCCGCTCATGAGAAACACTCGACGTAGATGAATCACCTCGGTATGGTGATGACACCATGGATTTGGGACTACAGAACAAACACGTATTGGTGACTGGAGCGGCTGGGGGGATTGGCCTAGAGACTGTCAGGATGTTCTTGGCAGAGGGAGCGAGAATCACAGCTGCCTATCATCGCTCGCTTGGCCAACTGCAGCAGCTCCTCAACGAACACAGGCGCCTACTCACTGTGCAGGGTGACATCAGCAGGGAGGAAGATGTGCGAGGAATCTTCGAAGAGGCGAACAGCCACTTCGGCCGGGTGGATGTGCTTGTGGCCAACGCTGGAATCGCAAATGAAACTGGTGTTGGCGTCGATGAGATGACTGTTGAACAATGGCAGAGGACACTGAACGTCAATCTCACTGGAGCATTTCTTTGTGCCAAGTACTTCTTCAAGAATCTCAAGACATTCAGAGATCATACAGCCGCGCTCATCTTCGTGGGATCGACCGCTGGAGTGTTTGGGGAGGCATGGCATAGTGACTACGCAACTTCGAAGGCGGGCCTGTACGGCCTCATGTTGAGTCTGAAGAACGAGATAGTGTATCTTGCCCATCGTGGACGCGTGAACATGGTCAATCCGGATTGGACGAAGACCCCAATGGCCGAGGATGCGCTCAAAGACCTTGACATGGTAAAGAGGATACACCAGACTATTCCCATGCGCAAGACTGCCACCACGCATGACATAGCGAGCGCGATAGTGTTTCTGGCCTCCGATCATGCGGCCAGCCACATGAGCGGACAGGCCATCACGGTGGCTGGTGGAATGGAAGGACGAGTACTGTACACTGCCGAGGAGGCTCTGAGCTGGGAGTCTGAGCCATGAGCTCATTTGACAGGCTGGCCATTGCCTACGACAACGCGATAGACTGGGAGTCCCGGCTCTCTCGTGAGATACCATTCATAGAGTCGTATTTGCCTAGGGACAGGCCGGGCAACGTGCTAGATCTGGCATGTGGAAGTGGTCGGCATCTGGTGCGACTGGGAGAAATCAATCACAATGGACTCGGAATCGACCACTCTTCAGATATGATTCGCGCCGCCCGTGCCCTCGCCATGAAGAGGGGAGTAGATGTGCTCTTTGAGATCAAAGACATGCGTGACTTAGAATCGGTTGTCAGTGACACGTTCGACACCGTATTGTGTGTAGGCAACTCGCTTGCGCAACTCCCGACTCTTGAGGATGTTCGGCAGGTCCTCTCAATCGCTGCAAGAAGACTCCGTAGCGGAGGCCACATCATCCTTCAGACTCTCAACTTTGAGGAGATACGTCGGAGCGGTTTCCGCTTCTTTCCACTTCGAGAGGGAAGACTGGAAGACGGTCGCACCGTTTTGTTTGTGAGGTTTTTTGAACATGATCCAGACCGGCCGATGTCGACCCTAGTGATGGCAGGGCTCGTGGGCAGCAATGTGGAGTGGTCGGCCATTACTTCGACTCAACAGGTGCTGAACCTTGACATGCCTATCTTGAAAGGGGCATTGAATGTGGTTGGTTTCTCTGACATTCGGTTTTTCGGCAACTATGACTGGTCGGAGTTCAATCCTGAGAAACATCGCAGTATGGTCTGTGTTGCCTCTCACTGATCGCTGGAGAATGGCGTGACACCGGGGCGGAAGACCTATCTGTAAATGTTTACCAATCTCTGGTAGAGATTTACCTTCAAGCGGCAAGCAAGACCGAAGTGGTGATGTCTGTGAGCCTACTGTCATCTCATGAATCAGTCGTGTGGAGCGAGTTTCACAAGGGTCACACCACAAGCGAGATAGCTCAGGCAACCAGAAACCCCAACTGGCTCCACGAGAGAGGGCTGATGACTGAGAAGGACCTAGCTGAGGCGCTCAGGAGAATCAAAGAGATACAGAGGCGCCTCAGGAGGGGCGAGAGAGATTCCGACAGGTCTCGTATGGAGCATGAGCTCGACAGAGTGGCGAGGGAGTGGGCATGGAGCCCCGCCTATGTGTCACGAGTGCTCAATCGGGCCAGGAAGAAGATCGATAGAGTCCTGAGGAACCATGCCACGAGCCACAGACTCGACATCGAGAGTGTCCTCGACTACAAGGGTCTTCTCATGGGATTCGACTACCAAGCGAATGCTCAGGTCTACATTGTCTTTACGCTGGACCTCGGGGTGGTAGTCTGGTACGAACACGACTCCTATGGAGGAAAGCCATGCTCCGAGTGTCCGAAGGAAAAGGCGTGCCGTGTCACACTTGACACAATCATCCGAGAATATGCCATCACCCTTCGGCCTGACGAGGTCGAGCTCCCAATGACACAACAGTCCATCGCGGTCTTCCGCAAGCTGGCTGCAAAGGAGGTACCTCGATACAAGAGAAAGGAGTCTGATTGAATGGGTTGCAAGCAGCGGCCGATGACATGGACAATCTTAGACACTGACGACCAGGGTGCCCCGTGAACATGACATCACCAACGTCCTCCAATCCTCTATCATCATATATACCTCCTCCTCGACCAGCTCACTGATGTCGTCGCCACAATCTCTCCCCGTCATGTTGTCAGTATCTGCTGCTGCTCGTCGCCTTGGTGTGTGTGCAAAGACCATCCGTCGCTGGGACGCAGGAGGTCAACTCCATTGCCTTCGCACCCCCGGCGGTCACAGGCGGGTCTCACTGGTCGAACTGGAGCGCGCACTCTCCTCCCGTGCTGTCATCACTGCTCCAACAGGTGACGGGCAACAGCATGGCCTCTCTCCACCCACCACAACCACCACTACCGCCGACACAAGGACCACAGCGGTATATGCCAGGGTGTCATCTCACCGACAGGCACGAGATGGCGACCCAGGTTGAGGCACTGAAGCTTGCTGTACTATCTCTCACAAGGGATGTTGAAATGCTGTCTTGCCGTGCTGGTTGAGCCGCTGTAGATGCATCTGGAATGCGCATTTTCGACAGTTTTGACACCAAGAATGGTCGTGCGAAAACCTAATAATCACATTTTCGAACCTAGCTATGGGACTTGCTACACGAGGACACTCACTCACAGAGTGGGAGATTGGCCCTCATAGTGAGGCTGGCTCAACTATGTGCGGGTGGAGCTCGCATGGGCCACCGATGAGGGTCCAATGTTAAAGTTCGAGAAAAAGGTGCGGTGCCATGCCGTGGGTGATACGTCGAAACATGACACTGGATACCACACGGATCACCGTAGTAGGTGGTGGGCATGCAGGACGCGGCCTAGCGGCCTATCTCTCACTCCAAGGGTACGAGGTCACACTGTACAATCGGACTTTTCAGAATGTGGCTGGAATTCACCAGATTGGCGGTCTCCACGTGACGGGAGTGATTGAGGGCTTTGCTCCGCTGCATCTCGTCACCGACGACATGGGTGCGGCAATCCCGGGTCGTGACATGATTCTGGTCACAGTACCGGCTCATGCTCATAGATGGATTGCGGAGAGGATGGCCCCGTACCTCGAATCGGGACAGCTGGTACTCCTTATGCCTGGGCGCACAGGTGGTGCACTGGAGTTCTCACGAGTCCTCTCACTGATGTCATGTGAGAGCGAGATACTCCTAGGTGAGGCGCAGACATACAGCTTTGTGTCACGGACCACTGGAGCTACATCCGTTCACGTGTCGGAGATAAAGAACTTCGTCCGTGTGAGTGCATTCCCTGCGATTGGGAACAGACGATTGTTGCGCCACTTACGAAGGCTCCCTCTGTCGTTCGAGCTTGCAGATAACGTCATGGAAACTGGCCTGAACAACATCGGTGCAATGCTGCATCCGGCTCCCACAATCCTCAGTGCAGGACTGCTTGAGTCTCGCGGCGGGGGATACAACCACTATCGCGATGCAATCTCACCCACGGTGGCCCATCTCATAGAACGAATGGATGCTGAGAGGGTTCAGGTTGCTGAGGAGCTGTCACTGTCCCCTGTGACGCTGGTCGAGTGGCTGAGAGAGTCCTATGATGCCACAGGAAGCACGCTGTACGAGTGCATCAGAAACGTCAAGGCGTACGAGAACGTTGGCAGCCCCTCCAACCTTCATCATCGATACGTCCTCGAGGATGTCCCCACTGGTCTCGTGCCTATCGCCTTCTTGGGCCGACTGGTCGGGGTGAAGACCCCCACCATTGACACTGTGATCAATATGGCCTGTCACCTCTATGAACGGTCATTCTGGCGTGAGGGACGCAACCTTGTCAGACTTGGACTTGAGGGCCTTACGCCAACCGAGGTGATTGAGTACGTCTACACTGGTGTGAGGGCCACAGAGGTTCCAAGTATTGACGAGCTGTGGAGCGTCTACGGGATGGAGGTGGACGAAGTATGAAGATACTTGCCGCAGCAATTGGAAATGATGTTCATGTTGCAGGTGTGTTATCGTTCCTATCTCAGGCTGAGGCTGAGGGTCATGAAACCATCTTTCTTGGCCCGGCGACTCCCATTGAGGTTCTCATCGAGGAGGTCAAGAAGCACAATCCCGACATGATTGGGGTCAGCTATCGTCTCACCGCTGAGAGCGCTGAGGGTCTGTTCGCAGAGCTTCAACGGGCGATTCGCAGTGAGGGTCTTCAGGACAAGCGCTGGGTGCTGGGTTGCACTGCTCCGGTCGAGAGGGTCGCCCAGCGGTTTGGCATGTTCGAAGAGATATTCACAGGCTTTTCGACAGCCGATGACACACTCGCGTACCTCAGAGGGAGAACTCAGCTGAGTTTCGAAGAACAGTTCCCCCAAGACTTGGTCACAAGGGTCAACGTGAAGGCTCCAGTCCCAATCTTGAGGCATCATTTCGGCCTGCCATCTCTGGAAGAAACAATTGAGGGTGTGGCAAAGATTGCAGAGGCACGTGTGCTGGATGTCATCTCATTGGGTCCGGATCAGAATGCTCAGGAGTCTTTCTTTAGACCGTCTGAGATGCGTGAGTATCTAGTCGGAGATGGTGGCGTCCCCCTTCGGAGTCGTGAGGACCTTGAGCAGATATATGCTGCATCTCGTCGTGGCAACTACCCGCTCTTGCGTTGTTACAGTGGTACGCGAGACCTCCTAAAATGGGCTGAGATGTTGGAGGACACCATCAACAATGCATGGTGTGCAACCCCATTGCTATGGTACAGTGAGCTTGATGGCCGAAGTAAGCGTCCGCTTGAAGAGGCAATCCGCGAGAACCAGGCGAATCACCGCTGGCACGCAGAACACGGTATCCCTGTTGAGTTGAACGAGCCTCACCATTGGAGCCTCAGGGGGGCACACGACACAATTGCGGTGGCAATGGCCTACCTATCAGCATACAACGCAAAAGCCGCAGGCGTAAAGGTATACGTTGCTCAGTACATGCTCAATACACCTCTTGGGACCTCGCCCCGCAACGACCTCGCAAAGATGCTCGCCAAGATTGAGCTTGTTGAGTCACTTCATGATCAGGACTTCTACTCTCTACGTCAGGTGAGACCCGGTCTGTTCTCATATCCCCCCGACCTTGACATGGGCAAGGGTCAGCTGGCCTCCTCAATCTATACAGGAATGATGCTTCACCCTCACATAGTCCATGTTGTGGGCTACTGTGAGGCCGATCATGCGGCCACAGCCGAGGAGGTCATTGAGAGCTGCAAGATGGCCCGCCGTGTGATTCACGACTGCCTGCAGGGACTTCCGGATCCGCTTCAGGACAAGGCAGTGTGGCAGAGAAAGGAGGAACTCATTCGCGAGGCGAGGTTGCTCGTCCGTGCCATTGCCTCGCTTGCAGATTCTGATGTGGCGGACCCACTCACAGATCCCAAGACCTATGTCCGGGCTGTCAAGTTGGGTCTCTTGGACGCCCCACATCTAAGAAACAATTCGATTGCCCGCGGCGAACTCAAGACGCGAATGATTGACGGTGCATGCGTGGCCGTTGATCCTGACACGGGCGAACCAATCACGGAGGAGATGCGTCTTGAGATGCTGGACTTCGACGTAGAGTCTATATCGTTGCCGGCGGGATAGACTGGACGGCCCACCAGCTCATCACTAAACTAATATACATGTGACATTGGAGCCGGCTCAAGGACTACGTGAGTTTCTCTTTGTGCCTGAGCACTACGAGGCGGTGAACGGAAAAATGACGGTAATCGCTTTTGCGTCGCTTGGTGAGAATATTGACAGTGACTTGTCCCCACATTTTGGCCGGTGTCCCTACTATGTCTTTGTCGAGCTTGATGGCTCAAATGTAAAGGACGTGTGGCTGAAACGCTCACCCTTCATTAACGGTCACAACCCCGGGCAGGTGCCACAGTTCATTGCCAATGCTGGTGCAAATGTGATTGTGTCCGGTGGAATGGGCTGGAGGGCAATCGACTGGTTCAAGCAGCTAGGCGTCACACCAATCACTACTCAGCCCCGCAAGATTCGCGACATCCTTGATGACTACATTGCGGGTCGTCTGCAAGGAGCGGAGTCCTGCAGCGAGAGCGAGGAGCACGCGCATGGCCATCACTGAATCGGTAGCGGATTTGCCAACAGCAGACTATCGTTTGAGGAGTCCCTTGGCCTGTTTCACCACATTGTCAACAGTGAAGCCGAACTTCTCGAATAGGACGGAGTAGGGCGCAGATCGTCCGTACTCCTCCATCGAGATCATCCTGCCCTCCGGGCCAATCCACTTCTCCCAGCCCATCGAAACGCCCGCTTCCACAGCAAGGCGTCTTCTGACACGCGGTGGCAGCACCGAGTCACGGTACTCCTGCGTCTGTTCCTCGAACAAGTCCCAGCTCGGGAAAGACACAACACGCACACGTATGCCCTCTGCTGCCAGCTGTTCGCCCGCTTCAAGTGTAATGTGAACCTCTGACCCCGAGGCCATCAACACGATTTCTGGAGGTCCATCACCTAAATCTGCAAGGACGTATGCACCGTACCTCAGACCCTCCGCAGAACCATACTTCCTGCGGTCGATGACAGGAACGGTCTGTCTGGTGAACAAGAGTGCGGTGGGGCGATTGGTTCTTGACAGGGCAACCTTCCACGCCTCAGCGACCTCATTTGCATCAGCTGGTCTGATGACCGAGAGTCCTGGCATTGCCCTCAGGGAGGCGAGTTGCTCGACCGGTTGGTGAGTGGGGCCGTCCTCGCCGAGTCCTATGCTGTCGTGACTGAACACCCAGATGCTGGGATAGTGCGACATTGCTGACAGGCGAACGGGTGTCCGCATGTAGTCAGAGAAGATGAAGAACGTCCCGCAGAAGGGTTTCAGGCCTCCGTGAACCGCCATTCCGTTTACGATGGCGCCCATGGCATGTTCCCTGACACCGTAGTGGATGTTACGACCGGTGCGGCTGTCTGCTTGGAATGCCGTTGTGCATTCCATCCAAGTCTTGTTGGAGTGGGTCAGGTCGGCCGATCCACCGATGAGTTCCGTGAGCGCTGGTGCAAGTGCATTGATCACCTGGCCTGAGGCAGACCGTGTTGGCATCCCCTTTTCGTCAGGCTCAAACGTAGGGATGAGGTTCTCCCAGCCCTCTGGCAGTCGTCCGTCCAAGCGCCGTTCCAGTTCCTCAGCGAGTTCTGGATACTCTGACTTGTAGGTTTCGAACCGTTTCTTCCAATCATCTTCCGCCTCCTGCCCCTGTGAAACTGCCTCTCTGAAGTGCCTCAGGACATCGTCAGGGACGTAGAACCATGGCTCGGTGGGCCACCCCAGTCTGCGTTTGGCGCCAATTAGCTCCTCCTCTCCCGGAGGAGCACCGTGAGACTTCTCAGAGTTTTGAATAGTTGGAAAGCCGTATCCGATGTGTGTCTTGCAGATTATGAGGGACGGCCTATCGTCTGCCTTTGCAATCTGAATGGCTCTATCCACCTCTTCTACATCATTGCCATCCTTCACGGCCTGCACGTGCCATCCTTGCGCCTCGAAACGTGCTGCAACATCCTCTGTGAATGTGATGTCAGTGCTACCGTCAATCGAGATGTCATTGTCATCGTACAGCAGGATGAGCTTACCTAGCCTCAGATGTCCCGCCAGCGAGGCGGCCTCTGACGAGATTCCCTCCATCAGATCCCCGTCTGTTACAACGGCATACGTATAGTGGTCGATGATGTCATGTCCTGGTCTGTTGAACACTGCCGCCAGATGGGCCTCTGCAATGGCCATCCCCACAGCGTTTCCAACACCTTGGCCAAGAGGTCCAGTAGTCACCTCCACTCCCGCTGTCTTTCCGTATTCCGGGTGGCCCGGAGTCCCACTGTTCCACTGTCTGAACCGCTTGATCTGGTCAAGTGTGATATCGTAGCCAGTGAGATAGAGCACGGAGTAGAGCAACATGGATCCATGGCCGCCAGATAGAACAAACCTGTCCCGGTCTGGCCAGTTGGGGTTCCTTGGATTGTGCTTCAGGTGTCGCATCCAGATGGTGTAGATGAGTGCTGCAGCACCCATGCACATCCCGGGATGCCCTGAACGGGCCGTCTGAATCGCGTCTGCGGAGAGGAATCTAATCGCATTAATCGCCCGGTTCTGAAGATCTTGGGGGGTTGTCATTTTCGGTTCTTGTCACTCCGGTGAGTTGAGGGGTCCTTGATTGATGGCAAGAATATGGTCCCAATAAGTGCACCTATTCACTACCAAGAACTTCACTGACTGCCACAGCCGCCTGCTGTTTTTCACAAAACATCAGGTTCAGAGGCCCTTCTCGAGTGTCATCTTTACAGCATCGTCAATGGCCTTCTGGAGCGGCGGGGGCAAATCCGGTGTCTTGAGATGCATGAAACCACTCACAATCAGTGATGTGGCCTCCTCCTCGGTCAGTCCTCTTGACATGAGATAGTTCAGCTGGTCTGCGCCAACCTTGCCCACAGTTGCCTCATGGCTTAGCTCCACCCCCTCGGCCACAGCATCGAGCATGGGAACGGCTGCAATCCGTGCCCCTTCGTTGAGCAATAGACCGTTGCACTCGACTCGTCCTCTGACACCCGCAGTCTTGCCTACAAGCTCGCCACGCGCAATGATTTGTGCTTGGTCGGTTGCAATACTGCGCGATATCACCTTACCACGAGCACCTGGGGCCTCCAACACTAAGGCACCACCCACATCATATCGCGATGTCCCCGTTCCGTAGACTACGGAGTACAGGTCTGCACGTGCATTTCGGCCGACCAGCCTGACCCTTGGATAGGTCTGCAGAGACCGCGCAGGGCTGAGAATCGCATAGCTCGTGATGAACACTCCATTGGTTTCAACGATTGCACCGGTTCGAGGCCGGACATCTATCTGCTCGTTCCACTTATGGACCATCGTGAACGTGAGCTTTGCGTTCTTCTTCACATAGAACTCCGATATTCCAAGATGCAGAGACCTCTCGACCTCACTGGGTGTGGCGCACCCCGTGATAATATGAAGTTCAGAGTCTGGCTCCGCAATGATTATGTTGTGGACATTCTGAACCGACCGACCTCTCTTTATGACCAGGCAGGTCTGAACAGGCATCTCGACCTTCTTACCCTCGAGAACACGGATGAAGTATCCCCCATAACCCTGCAGTTCGCTTGCCGCGGTATACTTGTCAGCATCGACGGGAACAGCTCTCCACAGATAGTCCGTCAGCCAATTGTATTTCTGTAGGGCTACCGGTGTTGGGAGAACCTCAAGTCCCTCTTGCTTGATGAGAACATCAGCCAAGAAACTCTCATTGTCAAACTGCATGAACGAGCCTGCAACACTCTGTTCAGTAGGATCGAATCCCACTTCTTCTGCAAGGGCCTTGTCTTCCTCAGGGACCTCCTCGATGCTCAGTGTCTTGGACCCCACCGTATCAAACTGATATTCAGAGAGGTCAAGGTCGTTTCCGTACTTGGCAGGTCTGTTCATTGCTCTCTTGGCACGTTCTCTCACATCATCAGTGCTTGTCATCGAGTATCGTACCTCCTCTATGCGGTGACCTCTCCCAAGAACTGCTCGTAGCCCTTTTCTTCCAGCTTTGGAATGACACTCATGTCCCCAGTGTATACTACTTGCCCATTCTGGAGGATGTATACGGTGTCCACCTCTAGAAACTCAAGGACATACCGGTGATGACTGATAATGACCATGGTGGTGGACTTCTCGTCCTTTATGGCGCGCAGCTCCTTGCCTACTATCTTCAATGAGTCGTAATCAAGACCGCTGTCTGGCTCATCGAGAAACATTATTTTCGGCCTCATGGATAGTACCTGAAACAGCTCGCTGCGCTTCATCTCGCCTCCCGAGAAGCCGTCATTGAGGTCTCTACCCGCAAGGTTTCCGATTCCCAGACGGTCGAAATCGTCATACAGTTCTCTTCTACAGGTACAAGACTCTCCCATGAGATGATCCTCGGGCATTCTGCACACGTAGTCTGGGCAGATTCTGCAGATGAACTCCTCCAGAGTAACGCCT
>Ga0164310_10000219_pt1 | contig 29739 bp, 22 predicted proteins | sample GuaBasSedimGuay1_FD_121795 | JGI IMG/M metagenome (GOLD analysis project Ga0164310, IMG submission 121795) | Subseafloor sediment microbial communities from Guaymas Basin, Gulf of California, Mexico - Guay1, Core 4569-9, 0-3 cm | ecosystem: Environmental > Aquatic > Marine > Hydrothermal vents... | reverse complement strand
TGGGTACTTTATCACAATTTAGCTCTCACAACCAGCCAGGCGGTCTAACTGGGGTACAATGAAGATGCTTTCCATGGTTTTATAGTGCGGTTGCCGTAAGTGCCAGAATTCAACATATCAGTCTTGTCAGTGGATTGCCTATCTAGGATTCCGAAACCCTCGCAACGGCAAGTGCGAAATGCAAAGCTGCCCAGCCGCCGTTCATCTGCTCCTCTTGTCTCTTTCCCTTTGCTTCTACACGGTCATTTTCTAATATCGAAGCAGACAGTTTTCAGGAGATTCTCCCCAGCAGATAGCTTCTAACCTTCGCTTTCCCCTCCAGTCCTCCACTATCCTCTTGCTGGTGTAGGTTCTCCAGATGAGGATGATACAGATAGTGTCGGGACAGCCCTCGATTTTGGTGAAGCAGTGAACTTTCTCCACCGGCTGTTGGCAGCTCTCCTTGACGCCCACTGGACTGTGTCCAGCACGCTGCCGCGGATGGTCATCTGGACCACCGACGCTGTGTCGCACACGGCTATTGGGATTATCAGCGTGCGCCCGCAGGCCGCCTGTGCATCCTCAGAGAGTTTGCCCTGGCCCTCTTGGCATAGGGTGGGTCCGAGCGGTAAAGGCAGACAAAGAATACTGCTGGCATCATCCCTTTCTTGTGGGATACAATTGCATCTGCTCATCCATTGAACTGAGAGTTTATTACGATTTTGCAACTTGTGCTCCTTATCGTCAGTCCAACCCGCAGGGATCCTCTCTGGCTTCTGCAACAGCCGAGGTCCTTAGAACTCATAAAGGCGACCTGAAGGCCGCCCATATAATAGTTTCGCCTTGTAGACCCGATTTTTTGGCAGAGCCAATTCAGTTCCTTCTCAGAACTGCCACTGCTACGGCGTAGCTCTGAGTGTGTGAGAGGCTGAGCAAGATTTTCTTGCCTGTTGTGGCCTCGGCTGCCTTTCCTCTCACCTTCACCTCCGGCTTTCCGCTGTGGGAGTTGACTATTTCCACGTCTGTCCAGCTGATTCCCATTTCGGGCCCGATTGCTTTGGATACTGCCTCTTTAGCGGCGAAGCGAGCGGCCAGGGAGGTATATCTGTGCCTCTGAGCCATGCAGTATTCTATCTCTCCCGGGGTGAAGACTCGTTTCAAGAAGTTCTTTCCCCACCTGCGAACTGCTCCTTGGATGCGGTCAACCTCCACGATGTCGACCCCGACCGATTCAACCATTCTTTTCTCCAGAGGCTAATTTGTTGTCGATTATCTCCAGTATTTCGCTGATGTCGTCGATCTCAAAATCTGCCCCGGAGTGTTTGGTGGCGAAGGTGTCTCCGTAGCGCGCGAAGACAGTTTTTATCCCCACTTTCTTAGCACCGACCATATCCCTTTCCGGCCAATCGCCCACCATTAGCGCCTCTGACGGTGCAACTTTGAGCAGAGAGAGGAGCTTTCTGAACGGAATTTCGCTGGGCTTGCGCTCACCTGTGTCTTCAAAGGTGAGGACAAAATCAAAGATGTGGTGCAGTTGAAGAGAGCAGAGTCTGAGCCAGGCCTGAAGTCGCGGGGCATCGGAGAGGACCGCCAGCTTTATCCCTCGCTTCACCAGCTCAGTCAACGTCATATTGACGTGTGGATAGAGCACCAGGGCCGCTTCTCTGGCCCTTCGATAGCCCACGATGGCGGCGGCGTGAATCTTGTAGTCAATTCCCCCCAATTGTTCCTTTAAGAAGCGGTCAAAGACCCTCTGATATTCTATCCCTTCCTCCTGGTAGATCTTATAAATCTGGTCTTTAGCCTCTTGTTTCGACATCTTCAACCCAGCATCCACCATAGCATCAACTGCCGCATCAATTGCGGCCTCCTTCATCCGCATAAAATCTACCAGGGTGTTGTCTAAGTCGAAGATCACCGCTTTGATCACAGTCCATTTCCTCCCGTTATATCCTTATCTGTTCCAGTTCCTGATCAGACATAGGTTGTGCCGCTATGGTATTGGCTGTGTTTCTGTCTGTCTTCCAGAATTCCACTTCTACCTTGTGCAGTTCTCTGTGGTGGCTGTAACGGGCGCAGATACGGGCGGCCGTTTGGACAGAGGAGGGCTCTGGCCAGCCGAACAGGACTGCCAGGGTGCTTCTTCCGCCTTTGACGCCTAATTTGAGCTCCTCATCTGAGGCAAGCTGAGCCAATTTCTCATTTTCTTCAGCATTTCTTCCACAGATAAGCTTAGTTTGTGGGTTCAGGCGGAAGTGCCTGCCTAAGCGCAGAAGCTCGATCTGTTCTGCCGAATCCTGGTGATGTTTGAACAGGTCTTTTAGGCGTTGGGCAAATTGAGAGTCTGTGAGCAAGCACCCCCCGGCCGGGGATGGATAATCAGTTATGCCCCACTGTTGCGCCAGTCGCATCTGCTCTCTCCGGGATCTGCCACTTATGGCCAGAAGCTTCTCTCTGTCCACTATTTTCTCACGTTCTGGGATAGTGGGCTTCATCAATTTGGCGCAGAGGGGCCGCAGTAGCCTGCCGTCCAGGCCACTTTCTCTTTCCACTATCCTCATCGTGTCCCTTCGCTGGGTCATTGGGCGCTGGCCCAGGACTTCGCCGGTGAAGATAAACTCAGCCCCCAGCTCTTCCATAATGTGTTTCGCCTGAAGCAGGAAGAATATACGACAGTCAACACAGGGGTTGAGAGCTTTCCCGTAGCCATGCTTCGGGGCCTTGATCATCTCAATATAATCTCTCCCGGGGGTGACCCTCCTTAGTTTCACGCCCAGCTGCTTGCAGATCCGTTCTAAGTGAGAATACCCGCCTCTGTTAGCCAGAAACGGCGTGGTGAAATTCACTGCGGTTACCTCAAACCCCTGTTCCAGCACTAATCGGAGAGCCAGGATGCTGTCCAACCCCCCCGAAACCAGTCCCACTGCTTTGTATCCACCCAAAATCTTTCCTCATGTTAGAGAAAAATGTTGAAACCGTAATCTCTGATAAGATACATTTTTCCCTTTCGCAAAGCAATTCTTTTTTCTCTTTCCCTGGCAACTATCCGAAAGGGTCTACCCCGGTGAGAATTAATCCCCCAAGGACGTTCTTCAAATCCCTAACTGAACCTTCAGAGAAAATCTGGAAAAGGGACCTTTAAGCCACGGGAACATAGTAGCATGGGAAGCACAAAGTTCCCGAGCAGCAATAGGTCCCCTGGATGCACACGTGGATGGCTCCGAGTAGAGCCTTTATTGTCAGTCTAATTCACTAGCTTTTTCCCCTACGCGGTAGCCGGACGATTCACCGCCGCGCTTATGGTTGATGGGAAAAGGGGCAATTTCACCTTCGGCCAGCGGCTGCGGCAACCGAAGCCAGCTTTTTCTATCTCCACAGCTTATGGCCTCAGCGATTCAAGCTTAGCTCTGCGCTACGCCTATGGAAAAGGCCCCTTTCTTGGTTGCCTTTCCTGAAGGAACGCAAGCACAGGCTCGATACGATAAAGAGTTATGTCCGTTGGGTATCCAATTGCAATATTTTTGTGAAACTTCAGTCTCTGATTGGGTTGCAGGATATCCGTCCGTGTGTCGATTTTCTGCTTGACATTGGGGAATTTAGTAGTTATTCTACCCCTTGATACATTATGTTTAGTGCCTCAAAGCGATCTATGTCCAACAGCTACTTGGATAATACTTCTGATATTCCCATAGAAAGATCGTCTAACCTCAAAGTGAGCCAAATTGAGGAGAGGGGCAGCTGAAGAGCCCGTTCTTCGCTGGACTTGCTGCTTGACTGTACCCCGAAGTTATGGTATGATTAAGAAAAGCCAGGAAAGGAGGTAGAGTCGTATGGGTGAAATTATCACCGCTGGGAACGGCAAACGCTGTCTCTCTCCCGAGGAAAAGTGTCGATATTTCTTGGAACCTATTCGAGGCGACATCTCCATAGTGGAAGTCTCAGGAAAGTGTGGCATTGGGTCCTCGGATCCCAAAATGTATCTGAGATACTCTCCGACAAGAAGCCCTCATGGAGTTGTTATTCGCAAGAGCCGAAAGAAGGATTTTACAGTTTCCAGACGAACGTACTTAGGTCTTGAAACTTAGTATGACAGGTTATAAGAGGCTATCGTCGTTTTGGCATTAGAATTGCCTAATGAAAAAGGCAAACTTGAGATAACGGGCCAATCAAGAGCAAACGCCTCTGTAGATTTCCCCAAGAGGGCCATAGTTGAGGGTGCCCGCTACGCATCTTCTGGAGGGACTAGCAATAGGGTTTGGCTGTAGGCCCCTTGGGTTGCTGGAAGCTTGCCAATATGGGTGGATAGGCAGTAGGTGAGCCGACGGTCTCAGTGCCGGGCAGTTAGAGGATGATAGACCCGGTGTTTCCCAGTCCGCCTAACGTTTCCTGCCGCAAGAACGCCAGGCGACAGGAGGCATATCCCTCAATGAGGAACATATCGATCCTTCTCATCGTCGGCTATCAGCAGTAGCCTCTCAAACGGGAGTACTTCGCCAGGTCTCTACCTTCTATTATCAGATGGAGGAAGAAGAATTGGTGCACAGCAGAGAGGGTCACCGCACCTCAAGACAGGAGAAACCGGAGGTGAAACCATCGAGAACTCCGCTAAGGAAATGACAAAATAGTTAGTTAGTCAGGCCATCAGCATATTAGGAGCTGGAGGGATTTGATAATCTCTCCAGCGGACAATGTCAACGATGCCCCACAACACAGCTCAAATCATGTGATGGCTACGATTAAAAGCCGGGGAAAAGATAATCGCTTATTCGTTTTGAGGTTAAAATTTTGGCAGTTGCTATGCAGGGAGGTGATTGGTATGGTTCGTCGCTGTTCAGTTTGGCTGGCCATAGGGATGCTGTCTATTTTGACCTGCTTTTCGACTCTCGGGTGCACTTCGACAGAGAAGGAGACTGTTCCGACCGGCGCTGAATTAGGGATAGCCGGCGAGCAAAGGGACTCCTCCGGTACACCCCTGAGGTCGTATGAGAAGATGACGCTCACCATCATCTACGACAACAACGAATACGACGAACGTCTGGAAACTGCCTGGGGCTTCTCTTGTCTGGTAGAAGGATTAGAGAAAACTATTCTGTTTGACACCGGTGGCGACAGCAGAATGCTTCTCTCCAATATGCGTAAGCTGGGATATAACCCTCAGGATGTAGAGGTAATTGTCATTTCCCACATTCATTACGACCATCTGGGTGGGTTGGCTGGCTTCTTAAAGAAAAACCACTGTCTCACTGTTTATCTCCCCAAATCTCTTCCCAAAAGTATCAAGAAGACCGTGAGGGACTCAGGGGCTGACCTGGTAGAAGTCCACGACCCGGTGAAGATATGTGAGAATACCTACTCTACCGGGGAACTCGGTACCTGGATAAAAGAGCAATCTTTGGTGGTCGAGACTGCTAAGGGTTTGGTCGTAATCACGGGCTGTGCCCATCCGGGCATTGTGAATATCGTTCAAAAGGCCAAAGAGCTTCTCAAGGACAATGTTTACTTAGTACTGGGCGGTTTTCACCTCTGCTGGATGAATGCTTTTCAGATAAAGGGCGTTGTAAATGGGGTGAATAAAGAAGGTGTTAAGATGGTGGCTCCTTGTCACTGCTCTGGTGATTTGGCCCGAAGTGCCTTCCAGAAGCTTTACGGAAAGAATTTCATCCGGGTGGGCGTGGGCAGAAGGTTGGAGATAGATAGCTGTGGGGAAAAGTGAGGTGTCCGTTAGTGAATACAGGTGCTGAGGCATTGAGATTGTTCAGCACAGGGATAGTCATTGGCTGGGGGCCCTGTCTTGCCTTTTGGGGCCCTGTGCTTTTGCCTTATATTGCAGGAACAAAGAGGAGTTGGCGAGGAGCTCTGGAAATAAGCGCGATGTTCTCCTTGGGCCGACTTCTCTCCCTGGCTATCCTTGGGGCACTGTCTACAGTCGCCTTTGCGTCCATAAATCGCCTCTTCCCTCCCCATAGATCGGGCTATCTCTACTTGGCCGTGGCGATCTTTGTCATAGTCACAGGTGTGTTTATCGGCTTAGGCAAAGGGTTTAAGGTGCGGCCATATGAGATTTTGAGAAAATGGTTGGTAGATAGAGGCGCCGAGAGTATGCTGTTTTTGGGTTTCCTGATCGGCATCTCGCCCTGTGCTCCTCTGGTAGCCATACTTACCTACATTGCGTGTACAGTAACGAATCTGCTTTATGGAATCACTTATGCCCTCTGTTTTGGAATTGGTACCGTCGTTCCAGTAATCGTGTTAGGGACATTGGCCGGCCTTCTACCTCAGAAGATATTTGGATCTGGCAGAGCTCTCAGGTGGTTCAGGGTGATTTGCGCCATAATTCTCATTGCCTTCGGTGTTGAAATCTTATATAATTTATGGCATTGGCTTTAGCTTGACAATGCTACATTTCTGTGTCATTGCCAGGAGCAGGAGCGACGAAGTAATGCCAGTAAGAGAAGAAAAAGGGAGAATCGCGAGATCGCTCGCAACGACAGGGAGGATGTCAGTGGAGGCAGGGAATCTGGAGCCAAATATGCCATTGTCGAGATAGCATCTTCCAGTTTTCTGTAATTTTTTGACAATTAGAGAGCAAGAGCAGAGCTTGATGTAGTATCAAGTGAGGAATTATTGTAAACAGAAAAGAGGGAAAATACCATTCTTGCTGGACGCCGGAAGACGGAGAATTTGTCCGGAAATGCCGGCAATTGAAAGGCAATCTTCATCGAGATTCGAATTTTTCAACTCCAATCGATTTTGGAGAGCGAACATCTTGATTGAAACGTTCTTAGAAAGGCGGGAGTCTGACGCTCTTAAGTCAAAAGGAAATTGGACGAAGAGCTGAAGGGGGCCTAACGATGGAGAAGAGATATACGGCACTTATGACAATATCTAGCATCTTGAAGGTACTGGCATATATTGCTGGAGCCGTGGGAATTGTTGGGGCAATAGCCGGAATTGTCACATTGCCTCGAGGCGGTCCTGGAAGTATTAGCGGTGGAATGATCCTGGCCGGATCTTTAATATATGGTTTTTTGGGAGCAGTTTTCCTCTTGGCTGCTCCGAATTTATCAAGCTTTTTATTGACATAGAAGGGAACACGAGAAGCATCAGCAAAAAATATGGACCTAAGATTCACTTGATCAATTTCTTGGCTCCCGCCTTAAGCCTTTGATACTTTTTCAGGTAGTGCAAAAAGGGGGCCTGATTCCGACATAGGTGCAACGGTTATGTATTTGCAAGGCATCCAATTCTCGGTCGTGTCCCCCAAAACCCGTGTGAGAGCACCGCACGGAGGTCGCATAGTTTCAGAGATTTAGGACCGTTTTCCGTTTTTTCTATACCTGTGTGGTTGAATGGATTAATCCAACAGTTAAGAATTGATATCGCTCGTAGAACAGAAAGCCATAGAATAAGGGGTAGAGGAGAGGAAATGAACTGCAGAGAGCGAATTCTAAGAACATTAGAGCATAGAGAACCTGATAGGATTCCTTTAGACCTGGGAAGCTCAAATGTCACAGGAATAACCAGGAAAGCTTATATGAATTTGGCAAAGTACTTAGGGGAGGAAATAAAGGAGGTGAAGCTTTTCGATACCCTTCAGCAGCTTGCAGTGATGGATGAGAAAATGCTCAGTAGACTGGAAGTTGACACTCGCGGACTGATGCCTGATGTAGTGAGAAAAAACCCTCCGGTAAGGGAATACCAGGATTGCAAGCTATTCACCGATGAGTGGGGAGTAACCTGGAAGATGCCCAAGCATGGGGGGTTTTATTTCGATTTGGCAGAGAGTCCTTTGTCAGGTGACATTACTGAGCGGGACATTGATAACTTCCCCTGGCCTAACCCTGCCAGTCCTAATATTCTCAATGGCCTGCAGAGGGAAGCAGAAAGACTCTACCAGCAGGGGTATCCAATCATCTTGGAGAGTTTGTGCGCTGGTATATTCGAGATGGGGTGCCGAATAAGAGGATACGAGCAGTTCTATTCCGACTTGGTCATAAATCCTAAACTTGCCTGTAAACTTATGGATAAATTCGTTCAGCTAAAGATCGAGTTCTATAAGATAGCCGCGGAGAAACTGGGAAAGTATATACAATTCGTAAGAGAGGGCGATGATATAGCCGGTCAGGATTGTCTGTTGATCTCTCCGGAGATGTATCGTAAATTTTTGAAACCGAGACACAGGGAGCTATTCAAAGCCCAGAAGGAGATCTTCCCTCAACCCTTTTATTGTTTCTTTCACTCTGACGGCGCGATTTATGATTTGATCCCAGATTTCATAGAGATAGGAGTGGATGTGTTAAACCCGCTCCAAACCACAGCCAAGGGTATGGATGCCTCGGTCTTGAAAAAAGAGTTCGGCAGAGAGATATCTTTTTGGGGAGGAGGCATAGATACTCAGCGGACCCTGCCGAAGGGCAGTCCAGAAGAGATTAAGAGACAGGTCAAGGAAAGGATAGAGTGCCTAGCTCCGGGAGGAGGTTTTATATTTGGGGCTGTTCACAACATCCAGGATGATGTACCGCCAGAGAATATCCTCGCTATGTGGCACACTTTCATGGAATTAAGAAACTATTGAAGGGCGTCGGTGTTAAGTCTCCGTCGGGAAAATGGATTTGCTGCCAGAAGTATGGGTTCACTTCAATTGTAGCGGTCCGCCACGATGTGCCGGCGCTTAAGGTGAAGGGATTGGCTGGGCCGGATTTGCCTTACGAGATAAGAGGCTTCACCTTCAACGGTTGGGGAGGCACGATACGGTATGATTTCACCCTCGACATCGGGCAGCAAGTGACACTGGCGCGGTTCGACCCTATGGCGACTAAACTATTGGTGGCCAAGGGCGAGATAGCCGGAGGAGGCGGGTTCAATCAAATAGGATGTTCCCTGAGCGCCCACATCAAAGTTGAGGACGCAGTTGAGCTGCTCCACAAAGAGGTGGATTTTGGCCACCACCTTGCCATGGCATATGGGGATTACAGCCATGACCTGAAAGAGTTGGGGAAGATGATGAAATTCGAGGTCGTGGAGGCATAGAGGTGACGAAGAGAGAAATGAATCTAAGGGTGTTTGAGAGGATGGAGGTCCCGCAAGTTTTCTTTCAACCTCGAATCGAGTGGTGGTACTGGTACAACAAGAACCGGGGAACCCTACCTGAAAGATACAGGCGGATGAGCTTGCTGGAGCTGTTCGACGATCTCGATGTATCCATCAGGTATATAAGCTACTTCACAGGAATTCCGGGGCCTGTAAAGCCTAGATACTCGAATAAGGTGAAGATAAAAGAGAAAATAGACGGGCAGAGGAAGCTCATCATCACAGAGACTCCGAAAGGTAACCTGATTACCGAGCAGGGGCTCTCTTCCGAACAACAGTGGCGAATCATGAAATATCCAATTCAAAATGATTGTGATATTGAAAAAGCGATATGGCTGTTTGAGAACACGACTTTTACATTCGTGAAGGAGAACTTCAAGAAGGGGGACGAATTCTTCGGGGAAAGAGCCGAGCCCCAGTTCTTCCTTCCCCGAAGCGGCTATCAACATCTGGCCCTATACGGGATGGGGTTGGAAAATCTAATATACGCCCTGGCGGATGTGCCTGAGAAGGTGGAAAGGCTAATGCAGGCTATTGATAATTCCTACGACGCCTTCTACGAAGGTATAATCTCCTACGGGAAGGTGAGAATAGTCAATTTTGGGGAGAACATAGACGGCAACATAGTCTCCCCCCACTATTTCGAGAAGTATTGCATTCCCTTCTACCAGAAGAGGTCGGAGCAATTACGAAGAGCAGGGATATACACCCACATTCACATAGATGGGAGCTTCAGACCTCTACTTAAATATCTTAGGGACTTGCCCTTCGACGGACTGGAAGCCCTCACTCCTCTTCCTCAGGGGGATGTGAGCTTAGAGGAGACGAAAGAGGCGATAGGGGATAAGATCCTCTTGGATGTGATCCCTGCCATCCTGTTTCTACCTGACCATCCGATGGAGGAATTGCAGGAGTGCGTTGAGAGGATAGTGGAGCTTTTTTATCCCAGGCTTATCCTGGGTGTATCCGACGAGGTGCCTCCCCCCGGTGACATAGAGCGGGTGAGATATATCTCCCAATATTGCCGGGACTACCGGCACTATCAGAGGTAAAAGAAAAACGCAGTATCTGGCCTGCATTTGCCTGCGTTTCATCCGGGCAGATAGGCGCTAATATCAGATTTTGCGCGAGGATATTGGCCCTCGCCAACTTATCTATCTGACACCCTCAATTTGAAGGAGGCGATTTTAATGCTTAGGCTTCATAAAGATAAGAAGAATGAGAAAGAGAGGGAACAAAAGAAGGAGGCGGTCGTTAAGGAACAACAAGAAGAGGCGGAGGAGGAACTTTCAGTTCTGAGCAAAAAGGGTAAGGGCGCCGTAAAGAAGATAATTACCGATGTCGATGCCACTGTGAAGGAGGCAGCAAAAGAGTCTCTAAAACAGCTTAGGCTATTGGAAGAGGGACGGTGTCCAGAATGTGGCCGCAAAACTAAGCAATTCCTCTTCACCAGCATTTGCCCATACTGTGGATGGTCATCCTTCATCTCCCCTCAGCAAAAAGGTAGGATGACTGTTCACCTTAAAGATGGCACTACCTTGCAATGCGACAGTACCTTTGACACTCAGAAAGGCAACATACTTTGCATCAGAGATGATGTAGTGAGGATGAAAGTGCCGAGTACAAATATCAGCTATATTGAGTTTGGCTGGACAGAAGAGGAGGTAGCCGAACGAAGGAAACAGAAGGAGATGGAAGAAACCGCGATTTGTGATTGGTGCGGCAAGACTGCCCACCGGGCAGAAATGTTAGTGACCTTCTGCGCCTTCGGTACTTATCAAGAACGCTATCTGTTTTGCAGTCCTAAATGTATGTTGTCGTTCCAAAACCAGTATCCTATGAGAATTCACCGGGATTGCTATCACCGTCGCTGCCAGGAGTGTGACGAGTGTATCAAAAAATACTATGATACCTCCTCTAAAAAGATACTCAGCGTTGAGGAGGTAGCAAAGGAGACATAACTGCTATGCGGCAGTTCGTTGTTGTTCGAAAAGTCGACGGTAGATTCCGCTCCTGGCGATAAGCTCCTCGTGGGTACCCCTCTCGACTATTCTACCCTTATCCAGTACTAGGATAAGCTGAGCGCTCATCGCTGTAGAGATGCGATGGGTGATAACAAAACATGTCCTGTTGGCCATTATCCTGTTCAATGTTGCCCACAGCCTTGTTTCTGTTTCTGCATCTAAGGCAGAGGTACTATCGTCTAGAATAAGGATAGCAGGGTCAGTCAACAGGGCCATAGCAAGTGCTAACCTCTGTTTCTGCCCACCGGAGAGACTCATCCCTCGTTCTCCTATCTGTGTCTCATATTTTTCGGGCAGAGAGCAGATGAAATCATGTATCTCCGCTGTCTTAGCGGCATTTATCACCTGCTGCGGGGTGGCGTCAAAGCGTCCGTATCTTATGTTCTGAGCAATAGTGCCGGAGAAGAGTATTGCCTCCTGGGGCACCAGACCGATGTGGCTTCGCAAGGATGTCAATTTGACATCCTTAATGTTATGCCCATCAATCAAAATATCTCCCTCTGTTGGATCATACAGACGCAAAAGAAGATTCACCAGAGAGCTTTTCCCTGCTCCGCTGGGACCGACTAAGCTAACCGTGCAGCCAGGGGGCACGTCGAAATTGATGTCCTTTAAGGCATATTCATCCGACCCTTCATATTTGAGCCAAACATGACGGAAACTGACTGCTCCATTCACTTCGGCCAGGTCCACAGCGTTCTCTGAATCCTTAATTGTAACCTCTTCGTCTAGAATTGAAAAGACCCTGCCCAACACTGTAAGCAACCGCTGCGTAATGACGTTCATATTCGTCAAGGTAATCAAGGGTGAGAAGAGCACACCTACGCTTGAATAGAAATATAACAGGGAACCCAAGGACATATTCTCGGCCTTGACCTGCAGGGCGCCATACCAGAGCACCACTGCTGTGCCCACTCCACTTATCATAGTTGCAAAAGCAGACAATGTGTTGTTCAGCAGGGCATTTTTCATAATCAACCTGATGAATTCGGCTGCCTTCCGGAAAAACTGCTTTATCTCAAAATGCTCCTGAGCAAAGGACTTAATCACTCTGGCCCCGGTGACCTTTTCGTCCAACAGTCCGTATATCTCAGCGTTCTTTTTGCGAATTGCCTGATTTACCTCCCGTATTCTTCGGACAAGGAGCTGGTAGGTAATGGCATAAAGAGGAAGGGTGGCCAGGGCAATAAACGTAAGCCTCGCGTTTAGCTTAACGAGGATCACCACACCCACTAACAGCAGAGCGAGTTGAGAGATGATATTGATTAGAGTGTGGGTGGCGTTGCCTTGAATCACGTTCACATCATCGATGACCCTGGCCACTATCTTTCCTGTCTGCCGCTGATCAAAAAAGGTCATCTGCAGACGTTGAAGTTTTTCATGCAGTTGCCGTCTCAATGTGTAAACTATTCGTTGGCTAACATAAGCTAAATTATACGAGTAAAGCCAGGTGAACCCTATACTGACCAGATGTACAGCTACATAAGCCAAAAAGACCCACAGCAAGAGGTGTATCTGTTCAGGCACGGTTTTCTTCACAATCTCTCCGTGATGAGATAGCTGGAGCACATCGTCCACCATAACCTTGCCCAGGTAGCCAAAAGCATAGGGCGCCATAGCGCTCATCGAGGTAACTGTTGCTACTATGAGCATCCTAAGCCAATAAGGCTTTAAATAGGAGCCAATAAGCCTCCTGATGTTTCCAAAAGAGGATTCCTTCCGCTTCTTCATAGTTCCTGCCTCTGTATCTTTATCAGACTTTCCCATCTGCAAGGCCCGTTTACAAACCAGTGCTGGACATCCCCACTCCGCGGCTTCTTCAGGGATTAGGCCGCCTTAAGTGCTGCGTATTGTTTCTGGTATAGCTGACGATAAAAACCGTCCTTTTTCTTTAGCAACTCTCTGTGGGTGCCCATCTCGATTATTCTGCCTTTGTCCATAACAATGATTAAATCGGCGTTGACAATGGTGGACAGCCTGTGAGCGATAATAATGGAGGTCCGGCCAGCCAAGACATTTTTCAGGGCTTTCTGAATAAGGGCCTCAGACTCTGAGTCCAGAGAGGATGTGGCCTCATCCATAACCAATATCCCGGGGTTGGTAATTACCGCCCTGGCAATGGCGATGCGCTGTTTTTGGCCTACCGAAAGCTTTGTTCCCCCTTCGCCGATGATGGTCTCATATCCATCTGGTTTGCTCATAATGAAGTCGTGTATTTCTGCGATCTTGGCTGCTTGTATGACCTCTTGATCCGTGGCATTTCTTTTGCCGTATTTGATGTTCTCTTTTATGGTGGTGTTGAACAATATAGTATCCTGAAGCACCACTCCGATCTGGCTGCGCAGGGATTTTAAGGTAACCTCTGCGATATTGTGTCCGTCGATGAGTATCCTTCCCGATTGTGGGTCATATAGACGGAGAAGTAGGTTGCCTATGGTTGTTTTGCCGCACCCGGTGTGCCCTACCAGGGCCACAGTGGTCCCCGGTTGAACCTCGAAGTCGATCTCGTTCAGCACCGGCTCACCGGGAACATAGGCAAAGCTCACCTTTTCAAATTTTATGTGGCCTTTGATAGGCGGAAGCTCTTTGGCTTCCTTAACCTCCTTTATCTCCGGCTCAGCGTCTAACACCTCGAATATCCTGTCCGCAGAGACAAGGGTCTGCTGGATCAAGTTGGAAATCTCGGTGAATCTTAAGGCAGGGCCAAGCAATCTTTGAGCATAGGCCATAAATGCTGTCACCGCCCCGTAAGTTATCTCTCCTTGAATGACCAGGTAGCATCCCAGGCAGAAAAGTACACTGGAACCCACGCCATTGATAATCCTGGAGGCCGTGGAGAAGGATGCGCTGCAGATTACCCCTCGCATAGCATAGTGCAGGCTCCTACGGGTATCGCTCAGAAACTGCTGCGTTTCCGCTCGTTCTCTCACAAAGGCTCTCACCAACTGGGTCCCGCTTATCCTCTCTTGAAGTGTGTTGGTAATTTGATCCATCTGGAAACGATAAGAGATATTGCTCCGTCGAATTTTCCTCATAAAGAACTTGTAGTTAAGCAAATAAAGGGGCAAGATCCCCAATAACACAGTGGATAACTTCCAGCTCAATGAGAATATAATCACTGTAGCGAAGCAAAACGAGATGATATCCGTCACCATAGTTATGGTGTTACCGGTGATCATATTTTGCACCATGGCCACATCGCTCATCATCCGGGAGACGATTTTGCCGGTTTTCATAGTCTCGTAGAAACGTATAGAAAGGCGTTGTAGCTGCCGGTACATCTTCAGACGAACATCGAACACCAACCTCTGCCCTATATAGGCGATGATATAGTTGTTCAGGAACGAAACGCCCGCTCTAATAATGGGGATGGCTATTAACATCAATATCACCCCGGTAAGCATATCCCACTTGGAGGCGCCCACTATATCGTCGATCAAACGCTTGATTAGCAAAGGAGGTACTAGACCGATCAGGGTCAGCACACCGGCAAGACTCACAGCTATCAATATTCTTTTACGATAAGGCCGTGAAAAATATAGAAGCTTCCTCAGGCTGCCTTTTTGCTTGTTCATATCCTAATATAATCTCATTTATGCGCTAATAGAATTGTCCTACAATTGGAGAGCCAAACTGCAAAATGGTCCAGAAAAGATCTTTGTCATCACAAAGATGGAGCTAGAGCTGTTTTTCTGAGGTTTAAGGTGCCTATTCTGAACACAGCCAGCGGTTCAGAAAAAGGGCTATAGTAGATACGAAGGTTCATCTACAAAGCAAACCCTCTATGTAGCCCTGATAACGTACTTGACGCCTCTACAGTCCAGTTCTCAAATCAGGCTCATATTATTGACGTAATGTCCAGAATATTACAAAAAATCTCTCTATTTTTCAGTTGGGTTTTTAATTGACAATTCTGTCTTAGTCTTGTATCTTTAAGTAGTGGTTTTGATAACCTATCAAGTTGGGACAGGAGAATTCCGAATGGGCCAGTGGCATTCCTCCAGTAGAGCACCTTCTAAAGGGAAGAAGGTCCTTTGGCCTTTCCTGGCACTTTTGCTCTTTATTCTCTATCTGCTGCTGACCAGCGAGAATGGTCTTTTTCGAATACGTCAGTTGAGAGACAAAGCGAAAACCCTGGCAACGGAGATTGAAATCCTGGAAGGGGAAAAGGCAGAACTTGAAAGAAAGAGAGACCTGTTGTCAAACGATCTGGATTATATAGAGAAGAAAGCCCGGGAGGAGTATGGAATGCTGAAAAAGGGAGAGAAAATTTATAAGGTGAGGTTCATTAAGAATAAGGAGAGTGAGAGAGATTGAGCAGAAGTCTGCAGACATCGGTTTGGAAGAAGTTGAGAATATGGTTTTTTAGTGGGTTGATAGTCCTAATTCCCATCGCAACCACAATATATATATTGTGGTTCTTGTTCAGCAAAGTGGATGGACTGTTGAAGGGAGTTTTCTATAAGTTTTCGAGTTCTTTAGGGTTAAAGCCTTTCCCCGGATTGGGTTTCTTAACCGTCATGTTGATCATTCTCCTGGTGGGGATTTTTGCTAGCAATTATATCGGGAGGAAAATCCTTCAGATAGGCGACCGTATGCTTACCAGGGTGCCTTTGGTAAGCAGCATTTACAGTACCATCCAGAAGATCAGTCAGGCTTTCCTCTCTGGGGAGAAGGCGGTGCTCAGGCAGGCGGTGCTCTTCGAGTATCCACGCAAGGGTATCTATTCCATCGGCTTTGTAACCTCCGAGTCCTGGAGTGAGGCCAAGAGAAAGACCGGGAAGCAGACGATCAGCGTCTTTCTGCCAACCACTCCCAATCCCACTTCTGGCTATCTTCTTCTCATACCCAAGGAGGATATAATCCCCCTTCAGATAAGCGTAGAAGATGCGCTGAAGTTGATTGTCTCTGGGGGCAGCGTAGTGCCCCCAAACCGGATGAGAGAGGTGCGACTGGAGAAATCCGAGTATGGGACAGAACCACCAACAGAGGCTACAAGAGAACATACGTGAGCTGATTGGCGGCTTGGATGATGCCCGGGGATTGATTGAGAAAGAAACCCAACGGGATGTCTCCAATTTGCTTGCTAACTTGTCCGCTCCGGACATAGCTGGCCTGATAGATCATCTTCACCCAGAAGAGGCCAGGTTTGTATTCAATCTACTAGACGACTCTGTCGCCTCACAGGTGATCACAAAGGTGAACGAGCACATTCAGGAGGAGCTCATTGAGGGCACAGACGAGACTAGGCTGACCAGGCTGGTGGGAGAGATGGAGTCGGATGATGCCGCCGATTTGATAGCTCGCCTGCCAGAAGATGTGGCCAGGCAAGTGCTCTGCTCTATAGACCCCGGACTTTCTGAGAGAATAAGGGAGCTTCTCAGATATGAAGAGGATACTGCTGGCGGTCTTATGGCAGTGGAGCTCGTCACTGTCGACCCAAACGCTACAGTGAAAGAGGCCATCGAGGTGGTGCGAAATGTCGCCAACAAGGATGAGCAGATCTACTATGTCTACGTGGTGGATAGAAGACAGAACCTGGTAGGGACTCTCTCTCTACGGGATTTGATCCTGGCGCAACCAGACCAGAGAGTCTCCGAGATTATGAACCGCGACGTAATGAGCGTGGTGCAGGGAACCGACCAGGAAGAGGTTGCCAATATCTTCAGGAAGTATGACCTGGTGGTACTACCAGTGGTTGACACAAAAGGCCGTCTTGTAGGCAAAATTACCATCGACGACATAGTAGATGTGATCGAAGAGGAAGATTCCGAGGATATAGCAAAGATGGTGGGTACCAGCAGAGAGGAGATGACCGAGCACTCCCCTGTTAAGGTGGCTGGCATAAGGCTTCCCTGGCTGGTCATCTGCCTTTTTGGCGGTATGGGCTCGGCCACCATAGTGAGTCACTTCGAAGATGTCCTGGGTACGGTGCTCACCTTAGCTTTCTTTGTGCCAGTGCTTATGGATATGGGAGGAAATGTAGGGGTTCAATCGGCCACCCTGGTGGTCAGAAGCCTAGCCTTAGGGGAGATTGACACTTCAGGTCTGTGGAAGCGCTTGCACCGCGAGATAAGGACCAGCCTGATTATGGGCGTTGCCTGTGGAGCAGCAGTGGGATTGTTTGCCTTCCTGTGGAAAGACAATCCTATACTGGGAGTGATAGTAGCTGTAGCTATGTGCGTCGCTATTTTGGCCGCTTCAATGACAGGGGTGTTGATGCCTATGGTCTTCAAAAAACTGGGAATAGATCCAGCAGTGGCCACCGGCCCAGTGGTTACCACTATCAATGACTGGAGCGGGCTTCTCATATACCTAGGGTTGGCTACAGCATTGCTCCACTGGCTGAGATAAATCCGCATGCCGTTCAAATTTATCCGCCAAGAAATAACTCCAAGATGGCAATTCTGAAGACGGAAGCGATCGTTCTGAGAAATTACAAGTGGAGCGAAACTAGTAACATCGTCACTCTGTACTCTCAGGATTTCGGTAAGATTAAGGCCGTGGCCAAAGGAGCCAGGAGAGCTAATACTAGATTCGTCAACTCATTGAACCCTGTCACGCAAAGCCAAATTCTCTTCTACTCCCGGAACTCTGGCGGACTGCACATTCTGAAAGAGGCATCCAGCATTAACTATTTTCCGAACCTGAAACGAGAGATAGAAAAGTTTGCCTACGCCAGTGCTGTGTGCGAATTGACAGAATATCTGACCGCCGACAGTCAGCCCAGTCCTTCTGCTTATTATACTCTACATCAAACATTAAACAAGATGGAGGACTCTCCCTTAGAGGACCTTAAGAAGCTATTCTGGCATTTTGAGCTAAGAATGTTCGCTCTGGTAGGCTACTGTCCCCAGTTGTCCAAGTGTGCCTCTTGCGGTTCCTCCAGCGAGAGCCCCTCAATCAGTTTCAGTTTACTATGGGGTGGTCTTCTGTGTGAGGAGTGCAAGCGTAAGGACACTGCGGCAATACAGTTGCACCCAGGGACGATTAAGTTTCTGAGGATGCTCCAAAAAGTAGAGATAGAAAAGGTGAGAAATGTGAAGGTGAGCCCATTTTTGGAAAGGGAGGTCGAGGCTCTTCTGGACGCTTTCTGGAGGTATCACACCGGAGAGTATCGGAAGTTGAAATCGCTACACGTGCTGCGCCAAATTAAATAGGAATAAGAATAATGTAACTACAACACCTCTTGTAGTGTGCACCTTAGCGCATCCCAAATAGTGAAAGCCCTTGCTGCAAAATTTCCTAAATACGCATCACTTCGGCGAGGTTGTTCAGTCGAAAAGCAAATTGAGAGTAGTTTCTTCTCTTCGAAGGAGATATGAGAAAGCGCTTTCTTCTATTTCTGTTTCTGACTTTCCTTTTCCCTCTGCGCGTTGGCGCTCAGAGGATGCTAATCTATATGGATTCTGATCAGACTGACCACCTGAGGGCCTATGGACTTGTCTATTGGGCACTGACGCAGGGAACTAGTGTAGAGTGGTTGCTGAACTATCGGGGTGGCTCTTTTATGTTACAATATTCGGGACCTGTAGCTCAGGAGGCTCGTATTCAAGGGGTCTCCTTCGCTGTTATCGATGGGGACCGAATCTCACAGATTTACGGTCAGATAGAACTGAGCAATATGGAGGTGGTGCTTCTGGAAAAAGCCCCTCGCATCGCTGTGTATGTACCTCCCACCAGAGATCCCTGGGATGATGCAGTCAGATTAGCCCTCGGCTATGCCCACATCCCCTACGAAACACTGTGGGATCGAGAGGTGCTGGAAGGCGGACTTGGGGACTATGACTGGTTGCATTTGCATCACGAGGACTTCACCGGGCAGTATGGTAAGTTCTATGCCAGCTACCGCAACCAGCCATGGTACAAACAGCAGGTGAGAGAATGCGAACAGATGGCCCGAAGTTTAGGGTTTGAGAAGGTATCAGAAGAGAAAAAGGCCGTTGCCAGAAAGATTAGGGACTATGTGATGGAAGGCGGATTTCTGTTCGCTATGTGCTCTGCCACAGAGACCCTGGATATCGCCTTGGCAGCGGAGACGACAGATATTGTTCCTGCTGTCTTTGACGGAGATGCTGCCGATCCCGACTGTCAGGCCAGACTCGACTTCTCCAAGACGTTCGCTTTTCAGAATTTTCGTTTGGAGCTTAACCCTTTGATTTATGGTTTTTCTGATATCGATACCACACCCCAGGATCTCAGAGGACTGAGGGGACCAGAGGCTGACGCCTTCACCCTTTTCGACTTCTCTGCCAAATACGACCCCGTGCCAACAATGTTGACCCAGGATCATGTCAGGACGATCAAAGGTTTCCTTGGTCAAACCACCGGCTTCAGGCGCAATCTCATAAAAAAGTCCGTCACTATCCTGGCACAGGTGAAGGGAACAGACGAGGTGAAATACATCCACGGGAATCTGGGCAAGGGCACCTTTACTTTCCTGGGAGGGCACGACCCTGAGGACTATATGCACCTGGTCGGTGACCCCCCTACGGATCTTACCCTTCACAAACACTCCCCCGGATATCGGTTGATCCTGAACAATGTCCTTTTCCCGGCGGCGGAAAAGAAAAAGCAAAAGACATAAGATGAACACAGCCGGAGGCTATTAAGAAGCGGAAAATAACCAGAAAAAGTCCGCTGAGGTTTTCGCATTTTGTTGGATTCTCAGCGGACTCTGCAGTGAAGAAATTAGACTGGCATTCAGAATCAACACGTTCAGGGAAGATCACACAGGAATCTCACCCTCTTAATCCACCCGCTCATTTATTCCTTCCTCCCCTCTTTTTTCTCCTCCTTTGGTGCTGTTCCTTCTTTCTTTTCCTCCTTTTTCTCCTCCTTTGGTGCCGCCTCTTCCTTCACTTCCTCTTTTTTCTCTACTTTTTCTTCTTTTTCTTCCTCTTCCTCTTTTCTCTCCAACAGGTTTTCGTTGTCTTTCTTTTTCCTCAATACCAGGTAGATCAGCGTCTGCCCGGCACTCCAGGTGGCAAAGCTGTAGGAGAGAGCGAGGAAGATGACCAGAATGAGCATAATCCCACCTATGACCCCTGACACCAACACCGTGCCACTGGCATCTGGCACCTTACTGAAATCCGGCAAAAAGAAGTGGAAGTAAGGGATCTTGCTAAGGATGAGATTAAATGTCTTGCAGGTAGGGGCGAAGGCAATGGCCTCTTTGGTCATCACAGCTAACTTGTTGCCCATAAAGAAGCGAGGGAACCATTGCATCAGCCCCAAGGCGTTGACTGTGAAGATAGCAAAGACCCAGGAAGATAGGCCGAGGGTGAACGCCAGCCAACCCTGGTAGGTGACAAACCTCCACGGCTGGCTCCAGATCGTGGAGAAGGACTGGGTGATAGTTTCCACCGTATCCTCACCGGTGGTGGCGGTGATCGCCGGTGAGAGTATCAAGGAGACACCCAACACCAGTGCCACAAATAGAGTAAGGAAAGCTCCCCCAAAGATCAGCGGAGAGATGATGGAAAATCCGAGCTCGCCCACATAGGGAATCCTGCCAAGCAACCCTAGTATGATGGCCATAATGAATAGAACGACGACCATCCCCAGAATACCAATAGGGGAAAGGATTGCCGCTTTCCAGTGTTTCGCCACGAATTTTCTGGAGTCGCCCATAGAGTAAAAGTCGTCGCCTTTCAGTTGCTGGTAGCTGATCTTAGCTACTGCTGTAGCGGTTAGCAGCAGCACCACAACGGCAAAGAAAACGCCGACCCCGTAAATGACCCAGCTATACCAAGCGAACTTATCGACCATTGCCAGAGGGAAAAGTCTATAGGCCCTCCAGATGGTGCCCCATCCCAGACCGCTGGATAACAGGGCAACATAAGTAAGCACCAGGTAGCAGACGTAGGCAACGAGTATCCCCAGAAAGGAGACCCCCATTTTTTTGCCGCTCAAACCCAACCTGGCAGCTCTGAAGACGTCACGGAAGTCAAAATGTAACTCCGTCACTTCAAACCTCCTTTCGGTTGAGACATATAAATTGAAGGATTACAGTATGCCTTAATATACACCACCTCGCTTTCTATGTCAACAGTTTTTTCCTGCAGCCATAGAATCAAGCATCAGGAAAACTTGTAAGCTGCAAAAACTGTGAAGGTTAGAATTTAAAACCTTCGAAGTCTCTCGAGCTTCCCGAAATTTCGGGAATTCAGGTGGTCTTTTGGCGTCATGCAACTCAGTGGTTTTTCAGGGCTGCATGGGCTGCTGCCAATCGGGCAATCGGAACCCGATAGGGAGAGCAACTGACATAATTGAGTCCTACCCGGTGGCAGAACTCGATGGAGGCAGGATCACCGCCGTGCTCACCACAGATTCCCACCTCCAAATTTGGGTTACTTTGCCGTCCCGCTTCAACTGCCATCCTAATCAGCACTCCCACCCCGGTTTGGTCTAACGTCTGGAAAGGGTTAGCAGGGAGGATCCCTTTTTCCACATACTTCATTAGGAACTTAGCCTCAGCATCGTCTCTGGAGATGCCGAATGTGGTCTGAGTAAGGTCGTTGGTACCAAATGAGAAGAAATCTGCCGTCTTTGCTATCTCTCCAGCGGTGAGAGCAGCACGGGGGATCTCGATCATAGTGCCAAATTTATAGTCGATATCCACTCCCTGCTCTTCCATCACCTTTTTGGCTACCCCTTCTAATTGTTGGCGAACAGCTTTCAGTTCATTAACATGGCCGACAAGCGGAATCATAATTTCAGGATGTACGTCGCCGCCCTCTGTTTTCACCTCACAGGCAGCTTCAAAGATGGCGCGGACTTGCATCTCGATGATTTCTGGCATAACCAGACCCAGGCGGCAACCTCGGAGCCCCAGCATGGGATTTTGCTCCCTCATAGATTCCACCGCCTGAAGCATCTTCTCCTTCTCTGCCAGTTGGGTTGTCCCAGGGGATTTTATCCTCAACTCGGTCGCCTCGACTAGGAGTTGATCGTGATCGGGCAGGAACTCGTGTAGGGGTGGATCAATCAATCGGATGATCACCGGCAGTCCCTTCATCGCCCTGAATATGCCCTTGAAGTCCTCTCGCTGCAGAGGTAGCAATCTGTCTAGGGCAGAGTGGCGCTGCTGTTCTGTCTTAGCCAGGATCATCTCCTGCACTATGGGCAAACGGTCGGTTTCCATAAACATGTGTTCAGTGCGACACAGACCGATCCCCTGGGCGCCAAACTCCCTGGCCCGCGTAGCATCGTGTGGGTAATCAGCATTGGCCCAAACGCCGAGGCGTTTCACCTGGTCGGCCCAAGATAGAAGGGTCTGTAACTCTGGGGTCATCTGGGCTTCAATGGTGGGGATTTCTCCTAAGAAAACCCTGCCGGTGGTTCCATCGATACTGATTATGTCTCCTTCTTTGACTATAATGTCGCCTATGGTAAACTGTTTGGCTTCCAGGTCGATGGAGATTTGGTCGCAGCCGGCGACGCAGGGTTTGCCCATACCCCTGGCTACCAGAGCAGCGTGGCTGGTTGCTCCGCCGATTTGGGTGAGAATCCCCTGCGCCCCATAGAAGCCGTGGACATCATCAGGGGTGGTCTCGGGTCTGACAAGTATCACCTTTTCGCCTGCCTTGCCTCGCCTTTCGGCATCGTCGGCCGAGAAAACCACTGCCCCGGTGGCAGCCCCAGAAGAAGCATTTACCCCCTTGGCAATAGGCTCTGCCTCTGCTCTGGGGTCAATCTGCCGGTGAAGCATATGGTCTATGTGCTGAGGTTCGACCATAAGCAGGGCCTTCTTCTTCCCCTTTTCCTCTATGTTCTCGTCAAGGAGACCTTCTAAGGCCATATCTACAGCAATCTTCACCACTGCCTGGCCAGTGGCCGTTGGTTTCCCTGACCGACATTGCAACATATACAGCTTTCCCTTCTCGATGGTGAACTCGATATCCTGTATATCCTTGTAATGCTTTTCCAGTAGGTGACATACATCCAGAAGCTGTTGGTAGACCCCTGGCATCACTTCCTGCATTTGATCAATCGGCACAGCCTGACGGATTCCCGCAACTACATCCTCGCCTTGAGCGTTGGCCAGGAAATTACCGTATACTTTCTTCTGGCCGGTGGATGGATCACGGGTAAAGGCCACCCCGGTGCCGGAATTTTCGCCCATATTACCGAAGACCATTGTCTGTACATTCACTGCTGTGCCTAGGTCATCGGGGATGTTTTTTATGCGGCGAAAGTCACAGGCGCGCTTGTTGTTCCACGATTTAAACACAGCATTTGTGGCCAATCTGAGCTGCTCCCTAGGGTCGCTCGGGAAGGGTTTGCCATACTGTTTTTCAAAATGTTCTTTTGATCTTTCCACTACTTCTTTCAGGCCATTTGCATCTACATCAGTGTCTTCCTTGGCCCCCATCTTCTTTTTCACCTCATCAAATATCTTCTCAAAGGCGAGCCTCTCTAATCCGGGGCGATAATCGGGGGAATTCTTTTCTCCAGAGAGAACTACATCGGAGAACATCATTATGAATCGGCGGTAAGAATCGTAAGCAAAGCGCTCATCGCCGGTTTGGTAAATAAGGCCTTGGAGACTCTGATCGTTGAGTCCTAAGTTCAGTACAGTGTCCATCATCCCGGGCATAGATATAGGTGCCCCCGAACGGACAGAGACCAGGAGCGGATTCTCAATGTCGCCCAGTTTTTTCCCTACTACCGTTTCTAACTTAGTAAGGTTTTCCTCTATTTGCTCTTCCAGTCCAGGGGGATAAGTTTCCCCATGTTCATAATAAAACTTACAGGCTTCAGTAGAGATAGTGTAACCTGGGGGGACTGGCAGCCCAATGTTAGTCATCTCTGCCAGATTGGCTCCTTTTCCACCTAACAGGGATCTCATCCCAGCATTGCCCTCAGCTTTTCCCCCACCAAAGAAATAGACATATTTCTTAGCCATTAAACTCTCCTCCTTTGTGTGGAATGGTTAACAAATCTTTTAAATATACATCAAAATGTCTTCGGTGGCAATCTTTTTCTTCGATTTGGTTAACATCAGGTCAGGTGCATTCACCATTCTTCTAACTTCATTCCTTTCTTAATACAGCTAACTTTCCCAGCATCTGATTTCCGTTTTTGTCCTGAAGGCAGTAGAAATAAATTCCAGAGGCCACCAGGTTATCTGAGCTATTGGTGCCGTCCCACGTAGCTTTTCCCAATTCGTCAGCGGTGAGGGTTCTTATTAACTCTCCCAGCAGAGTGAATATTCGAACAGTGGAGTTGGGAGAAAGCTCAGCGAATGTAACTTCATCTTCTCCTATACCGCTGATAAACAGATTTGGATAAGCTATGGGCGCCTGCTGAACCGGTGGCCCGGGGATCTTGAGCCGGTTCAGCCCCAATAGGGTCCCTATCCAGATGTCGCCAGTCAACGTATCGAAGGCGAGTGACTTAACCTGGTTGTCAACCAGACCACAGGTCTCTTGGGTATAATGGGTCCAAGAGGCATTGCCTCCGGAGAGTCGATAGAGGCCATTTTCGGTGCCAAACCACTTATTGTTTTGCAAGTCGACAAGTATTCGGTTAACCGTAATCTCTCGCAGATAGGTATCCCAACTTTCGCAGGTGTAGCTCTTAGTAATAGGATCGTATTGGCCCCGGATAGCGTTCACCCCCGAGTCTGTCGCTACCCACAAGACGTCTTTCCTGTCGAATGAGATATCTGTTATGTGATTGCTGCTCATCTTTTCAGGATAAGAGGAGGTGGAAAAGGGTATTACTGTGTCATCTCCTCGCTGGAAAGGGGTTCCTCCGTCATCGAACAGGCAGAAGCCAGCGTCTAAGGTTCCTATCCATTTCAGTCCTGCCTCATCGATTGCAATAACACTGCCTTTGAACTGGCCCTCCTCTCCGCTAGGGAGTCCATCCTCGGAGGGGGTGTACAGCATCTGTTTAGTTGGAGGGAAATCGCTGAAAACTGCCACTCCCTGGAGGAAATCGGACATCCAGATATTTCCATCTTTATCTTCACAGATATCATTGATCACCAAATAGTCGGGGTCAGCGGCGATGCCCTTAAGTATGCTGTTGTTCTGGTCGATCAGTTTCCACTCTCCTTGTTCTGAGAGCATATGTATACCCGCTCCCCAGGTGCCCAGCCAGACTCGTCTGCGCGAGTCAACCGCTACGCAGACAACGTTATTCTCAGCAGTCCAATTCCCGCTGGGGCTGGGCACAGCAAAATAGTTTGTCCATCGGTCTCCATCAAAGCAGTAAGCTCCTCTGCAGCCTGTCTGATCACGATAGCTGGAGGCTGCCCAGAGTATACCCTGATGGTCAAATGTCAGGTCCATAAAGGTGTTAGCAGCGGGAGAGTTCACCAGGAAAGAGTCCACCTCTCCGGACTTGACCCTCATCAGGTGTCCACCTTGTACTCCAGCCCACAGGGCGGAATCGGATGAGACTGCCAGAGATATAGTCTCCTTGGGCAGAGATGGCTTTCTTGTCCAAGCAGAAGGGTGAGACAGAGGTGCCTGAAACACCCCGTAACTGCGAGTTGCTGCCGTTAGCATCTCTTGATGGATCAAAAGGTCGTGAAATGGCAGAGCTAATCTCAGAAAAGTCAGTCGGTTATTTTCATAGCTGTACGCTCCTTTTTGCGTCCCAATGTAGACCACTGAATCTGCCTGAATGATGCTGTAGACCTCCTTCCCGAAGAGAATCGAAGACCAACTGTTGGGGTCCTGCAGATTAGAGCGCACCCCACTGGGCTGGAAAATAGGGGCGCAGGCCGCACCTGTAGCTGTACCTGCCCACAGATCTGTGCCAACCACCTTCACGCAAAATACTTCAGTGTCTCGGGGGAATATACCAAACTGATGATAAGTCTCCTTTATTTCATCTTTTTCTGTGAGGAATAGACTTATCCCCACATCCGTGGCCACATAAAGGGTGCTATCGTTCTGAAAGCAAAGCGAGTTAACCCGGTATCCTATGAAGTGCTTAAGGCGCGTGAACCCTCTCCCCGGAGTGAATCTGGTTAGACCGTCCCCATCGGTACCAAACCAGAGATTACCCCGGCTGTCGCTTGCAATACACAAGACCCTATTCCCCGTCAGTCCATCGAGTCTTGTATAGATAGTGGAGCTGTTCTCCTCTGGGCAGAATCTGACTACTCCGCCGTCGGTAGCTGCCCAGATACACCTTTCGCCTGCCAGGATGTCATTGATTTTTGCCACAGAGGTATAAAGAGCCCAATCCCCTGTTGCTGCAGAGCAGGTACTGCCAAGGAGCAGAAAAAACGACAAGAGAACCCATTTTGTCACAGACTCTTCCAGAATAACCTCCTCAAGATTCAAAGCGTAGGTAAGTTACCTTATGCCCGATGCGCCGGGGGCTTTGCGTCCGCTGTTCATCCGCGCAGCCAGACAGAACTGTCCATTGCTGGAGCAACTGCTCATGATCGGAGTTCTGTAGCTGACAGAACTTTTCCTCCATAATCTGTAGGATAGCCTGAAGCAGTGTGACGCGAGAGACACATTTTCCCGATTCGATATAGAGGGAGGTTGCCTGCCGCCGGATTTTTTCAGAGAAGTCTTCCTGACGATGGGTCACATTGAGGCCAAATCCCAATATCAGAGGGTTTGTCTCCTGCTGGTTGCGTTGGGTGCTTATCTCGGTCAACACCCCTCCCACCTTTTTCCCCCTGATTAGAATGTCATTGGGCCACTTGAGGGTGGGCTCAAGTTCTGTCAGATGGCGGATGGCTCTGGTGATGGAGACAGCAGCACCGAGGGTAACCTTCCAGGTGTGGAAAGAGGAGATTTGGGGGCGAAGGATCAAAGATGCCCATATTCCGCGTCCATAGGCTGATTCCCAACTGCGTCCTCTTTTGCCTCTGCCTTTGGTCTGTTCCTCTGCCACCACCAATGTTCCTTCTTCCGCCCCTCCAGAGGCTAATTCCTTGGCTACTTGGTTAGTAGAGTCCACAGAGCTGTAGCAATAGACTGTCTTGCCCAGAATTCTGGTTCTCAGGCCAGAGAGGATGTTAGGCTCTGTCATTGGTTCGTCGATATCTAAGCACCTCATTTTATCTTCTCCACCAGCAGACTTATGTCCAAAGCAGGAGCAGAGTGTGTTAACATACCAATAGATATGAAGTCTACACCTGTTTGGGCGATTTGGCGGATATTCTCCAGGGTGATACCACCGGAGACCTCAATTTCCATCTGGGGTTTTCGGGCTCGAATTGTGTTCACTGCTTCGGCAATCTGTTCAAACCTCATGTTGTCCAGCATAATTCTGTCCACTGGCAGAGAGCAACTTTCTTTGACCTCATTGAGGGTTTTGGTCTCCACTTCGATTCTTATGCCCCGTCTTCCCGACCCTTCTAGGCCTTTTCTTGCTCTTCGCACTGCTTCGGTGATGCTGCCCGAGGCCTTGATATGATTTTCTTTGATTAAGACCATATCGTAAAGGCTGAAGCGGTGGTTCACTCCTCCTCCAACACTGACGGCGTACTTGTCGAGGATGCGGGCGCAAGGGGTCGTTTTGCGTGTGTCGGTCACCTTAGCTCCAGTGTCTCTGATGGCCTCGACAAACTTGTCGGTAAGGGTGGCAACCCCTGACATCTGCTGCAAGAAGTTCAGCGCTGTGCGCTCTGCAGAGAGTATACCTCTAACAGGGCCCGAAACAGTGGCAACAACGTCCGCTGGGTCTACTCTGCTACCGTCTGTTAGTTGAGGGGAAAACTGGATGCTCTCATCTATCGTTTTAAACACTAGCCTTGCCACATCCAAACCAGCGATGATCCCTTTTTGTCTAACGAATATTACCGCCTCTGCCCAGAGGTCTTCAGGTACTATGTATTGGGAGGTAATATCGCCTGTGCCTATGTCCTCCTCTAAGGCCCAGTGAACAATCTCTCTGACCTTCGGCCAATCTCTAAGTCCCATTTGTCTTCATCGTCCCCTGGTACAAAATCGATTCAGCAGTTAACCACTGGTTTCAGATTCTCCATAATATAAGAATAAATTGAGGGTCGTCAAGACTAAATTTGAAAGGCCAATCCTAATGACTACTGAAACCTCCAGCAGGTTCGGAATGTGCGGGAAGTTGAATCGGTCCTGCTCACTCCGCCTTGATTCAGCGGCCACCGATGTTTGCACCTGAATTCATTTTACGAAGGCTGTCAACAAGGTGTTTAAGAGAGTTTAAGATTGCCCTCTGAATCTTGAGGTTTTAGTTGTGGGCCAAGCAAAGATTTGGAGGCGCCACTTCGTTATAAGGCATGGGTGAAATCAAGCCGCTACCGACCGCACTCTGTCGAAGAGCGAGGTTCTGAGAATTTGGGTTTGGTTAACGACTTCTTTTTCTGAATTCACTCTTCGTCAAATTGGCCTTTCCCAGAGAATCTTCAGCAGTGATCAATTGAGTGTCAGTACATTTTTCCCCTTGACAAGGCCGTATATCTGCAGTATATTTCGGATAAATGGGAAAAAATGTGATATCTGTTATCTTTTGGACTCTCAAGATGCTGACAATATTTCTGCAATATGCGACGGTCGAAAAGTGTACCCTTTTCCCGTTCAGTATTTTCACGCCTGAGGAGAAGGGAAGTTTTCCTTTGCTGTTATTGTTAGCTGGCTTATCCCTATCAGTGGTACTATCCTGATGCTGCCGCCCTCTGTTTTTGGGCAGTGGGTTAGCATAGGTATTTCCACAGGGAGCATCAAAAGCCAGCTACATTTATATTTGGAGGAGAAGGATGAGAAGCGACAGGGCTAAGAAGGGGGTGGAGAGGACCCCCAATCGGGCGTTGCTTTACGCTACCGGTATTGATACAACTCAAATGGATAAGCCCTTCATTGGGGTGGCCAGCAGTTTCAACGACCTTATCCCGGGTCATATTGGGATGCGAGAACTGGAACGGGCGATAGAGAAAGGGATAAATGCTGGCGGGGGAGTTTCCTTTCTGTTCGGAATCCCAGGGGTGTGCGACGGTATAGCCATGGGGCACAGTGGAATGAAGTACTCTCTGCCCTCTCGGGAGCTCATCGCTGACTCGGTAGAATCGGTGGCCGAGGCCCACGCCCTGGACGGCATAGTATTGCTCACAAACTGTGACAAGATCACCCCAGGGATGCTTATGGCTGCCGGTAGGCTTGATATACCCGCTATTGTGGTTACCGCCGGACCTATGCTTTCTGGAAGATACCGGATGAAGAAACTTTCTCTGGTGAGAGACACTTTTGAGGCTGTAGGCCGTTATCATGCCGGCCAGATCAACGAGACAGAACTGGCCCGGCTGGAGATGGAGGCCTGCCCTGGACCCGGTGCCTGTCAAGGACTCTACACTGCTAACACTATGGCCTGTATCACCGAGGCCCTGGGGATGTCACTTCAGGGATGCGCCACCGCCCTGGCAGGTATGGCCAAAAAGAAGCGAATTGCCTACCTGAGCGGAGAGCGCATTGTGGGGTTGGTGAGAGAAGGATTGACCGCCAGAAAGATCATGACCAGGGCAGCGTTTGAGAATGCCATAAGAATCGATATGGCCCTGGGAGGTTCAACCAACACGGCTTTGCATATTCCCGCCATAGCTCACGACGCCGGGGTGGAACTGCCCCTGGACCTCTTCGACCAGATAAGCAGAGAGACTCCCCACATCACCAATCTGCGCCCCGGCGGCGACTAC
>Ga0164310_10000216_pt1 | contig 29796 bp, 16 predicted proteins | sample GuaBasSedimGuay1_FD_121795 | JGI IMG/M metagenome (GOLD analysis project Ga0164310, IMG submission 121795) | Subseafloor sediment microbial communities from Guaymas Basin, Gulf of California, Mexico - Guay1, Core 4569-9, 0-3 cm | ecosystem: Environmental > Aquatic > Marine > Hydrothermal vents... | reverse complement strand
TTGTCGCAGAGATGGGAATAGGCTCTTACTGGCCCGAAGACGACCATAAGACAAGGGATATGAATTCTATGATAGGGGCTCCAGCACTTTCGAAGGTCTGGTATCATGCCTATGGATACAGTAGCTACCCAAAAACAAAAAATGCCCTAAAAGAAACCTTCTATGCATATATACTGAACCCAGGCAAGAAAGACGCAGAAATCGACATTAATCTCTTCTATACTCCTTTCATTTGGGGTCCAAACCCTGAAGACCGAGATGTATCTAAACCTAGGAAGAGCAAACATAAGGTTACAGTGCCAGGTGAACATATGAAAGCTATACTCATAGATGAGATGGTTAATTTTCATTTAAAGCCTGGGGTTCCTTCTTGGAATGACAAGTCGCGTGATTGGTCAGCAATATTCGTAAGTTCAGAGCCTGTCTGCATCGAGTACGAATGTGCTGCTTGGCGAGTTGGCAACCCGTTAATGATGGGACGCACTATAACTATGTGCCAGCCCTCACCGCTTAAGCTCTATCAGACATTATAACTTGAAAGAGAATGGAAACATAACTAACCCTTTTTTTATCAAAGTATTATTCCATCTAAGTGCATGCGCTAATAAGGTTTTGCTTTTTATCAAGGTGATGATAACTTCAAAAAATGCAAGTAGACCAGCCAGCCGAATGATCTTATAGTTAAGTTGCTAAAGAAAAGATTCAATAGTAATAGAGAACTATGCTCAAGTTAGGGTTGACAGAATACAGAGTGAAGGATATTACTATAACTGCTTTTGGAATTTAAATTAACAAAAGAATAAACGAGTCTTCATAAGTCTATTTTTATAAAAAAATAATGTCTGATATTAGAATTAGAAGAGCAGTGGAATAGAACGAATCTTCGCCTTAAATGCTCTTTTTCGATGATCTATATTCAAAAAAGAAATTAGATTAGCTGGCTGACTGGCTAAATCTCGTATCGAAGTGCTTCCGCTGGATGCAGTCTGGAAGCATAGAAAGCAGGATAAGCAGCTGCAGCTACGCTTAAAAGTGCTGCTATGCCTATCGCTTCAGCTATGTATTCCAAATACTGGATCATGACTACTCCCATTTTATCCGGGGGGAAAACCCCTCCTATGCCAAATTGGATGCCGAATATTCCGACTGCAGTGAGCCATCCTGCGAAGGCTCCAATTATCCCGCCGATTAATCCCAGTAATAGCGCTTCGATGAGGAATATTTCCAGAACGTTTCTATCCGTTGCGCCTAGACATTTGATCGTGCCTATCTCTTTATATCTTTCAGTTACGGACATAAACATGGAATTCACGATCCCTACTCCGCAGACGAGGAGAGCTATGATGGCCATAATTGTCTGGTACGTTTGAGGCGGCTGTTGACCTACATTTGGCAGTATTGTATTCATTGACCGAATAGTTACATAGAAGGCGATTCCCAAGAGTATTGAAATTGCGGTTATAAGGGCCCTCGTGAATCGCTTCCTTACGCTTTCAATGCAATAGCGGAATGCTTCCGAAATTGGGAAGATTATCGAGCCGATTTCCATCGTGGAATCTTCAATCTTTCCTTGTGCTTCTTTTTTCAAGCTCATGATTACTCCTCACGCATAAATGTAATAAGAAATTACTCATTTAAAGATTTCCCAGTAATTAAACCGTTTCGCAGTGAAAATCTTTCTCATAGATGGGATTCAAAATCGAAAATGAAGCAATAGAAGCCAGCGTAGTCACTACTTCTCCTCGTCTTCTCTAGATTTTTAAGTATCGTTTTGAAGCTTCTCAATTAAAGCCTTAATCCCACTCTCCGTCAATCGTTACTTTTGTTTCATAAGCATCTGAAACACATCATTCTCTCGTCAAGGTTCGTCGCAATGTTCACATTACAGTCTTCCCCTCAGCCAGCATGCTTATTCTATATTCTTTAAGAAGGGATGCGGATCCATTCCGATCAATCACGCCTTTCCATTAAAGAATTCACCCTCGCTCCCTTCGCTTCATTTAAATCTTTTCGCCTACAGAATATGACCGATCATTGATTACGCTTTCCTCGCACATCTACATGTTTAGGTGATGAAATTAAAGAGCACATTTCTCCAAAATGATTCATCAAAAATCATAGAACAGCCATAAGAGTTATAAAAAGTCTTATAAGGCTGTAGGCGCCTATCCAAATCGGGATCCGATTTGAGGGTTTATATATTTACGGATCTTGAGGGTGTTAGCGGAGTTACGGATTTTGAGAATCGTGCAGATAAGAGCTGCTGGAACACCTATAAAAGGCGCTTTTATAGTAGACTTTTAACAGAGGAAGTTAATGCGGCTATAAGGGGCTGTTTTGATGTCGGGGTTAAGTATGTCTTGGTTAATGATGGGCATGGCTCGGGGTATACTATTGATCCGGAGCTTATAGATCCTAGAGCTGAGCTTCTACACGGGTCGGGCAGGCCGGTGTCCCCGCTTCCCCTAGTGGAGGAAGAGTTTGACGCGTTATTGTTTGTGGGGGCTCATTCGAAGGCGAGAACTAGGGGCGGCGTTCTATACCATACGATGAGCACCGAGGTTAAGGAGATAACCATAAACGATGTGCCCCTCGGCGAGATAGGGCTGGCGGCGTTTCACGCTGGATCCTATGGCGTTCCGATGATATTCTTGTCTGGCGATGAAGCCGCGTGTAGGGAGGCTAGAGATCTCATCCCGAATATTGTGACGGTGACTGTTAAACGCGGCCTCTCCAGGTTCGCGGCTGTCAGCATTCCGCCGGTGAGAGCTAGGAGGCTCATAGAGAACGGCGTCAAGGAATCCCTGAAGAGAAAGGGGGAGATCAAACCGTTTAGGATGAAGCCGCCGTACGTGTATCGGGAGTACATCTTCAAAGCCGCCGATAGGAAAGCCTTATACTCAAGCAACCCTAAAGACCTTCCGAAGGAGTATGAACTTGCAAGAGAGGTACATGCAGATACAGCCCAAGATCTAATTAAGAAAGTTTATGGCAGAAACGTTTAGCTATTTTTAATATATCTTATAAAAACGCGGTCTATTACAGCAGAGTATTGATTATCTCTACACATCTATTCCAGCTTTATTCTCTTATCCATGATGGTTTAGGCAAAAATCATGAGAAGATAATACATGAAGAGTAAAGGTTAACTTAAACTAAAGTGGGATCTCTCGATTTATAGAAGTGAAAAAAGGCGGAGGACATAAATAGTTACGAGAGAATTATCGATTCAGCCTATAAATCTTATATAAATAGTTAATTAGCAATTTGCAGTAATGCATACAAGATATCCGGCTTCAAAAATTTGAAGGAGGTAAAAATATGAGGAAGGTTGTTGAGCCCTTGCCAACAGATCTTTTTTTACGCGGCTACTCGGTTATCCCAACTCCTCAGAAAGTCAAAGTTGAAGAAGAGAATATCAGATTTGATGGTTCTTGGGTCTATGATGCGATAAACATTGATGAGAACCACATTGCAATCCGCACACTACTAAAAGATCTGAAAAACTTTTACTCCTTAGAGCTTAAATCCGGCTCTGCTAGAAAGAAAGTTATTCAATTATCCGTGAAAGCTGGAACCGTAAAAACGGGAGCTGATCCTGAAAGAGACAAACAGAGCTATCGTTTAAAGATCACTTCTAAAATTATTGAGATTACTGGTAATGGGGATCAAGGTCTTTTCTATGGCGTTCAAACATTCCTGCAGCTTCTAAAACCAAGCTCAAAAGGTTACTTGACGCTGCCCAAATGTACCATCGAGGATTGGCCTACTTTTCAGCTCAGATTTATTCACTGGGATACAAAGCAACATCAAGACCGAATGGAGACTTTAAAGCGCTACCTGGATTGGGCGGCACGCTTTAAGATTAACATGATAGGATTTGAATTAGAAGATAAGTTTGAGTATCCATCTCATCCGGTTATAGGTGCTCCCGGAGCATTCACCACTGAAGAATTGCAGGAAATAGTCGATTACGGTTTGGAACGATATATTCAGGTCGTTCCTCAAATTCAAGCTCCCGCTCACTTCGCTTATGTGCTCAAACACCCTGAGTTTAAAGATCTGCGTGCTGACGGAAACAACTATCAAGCATGCCTATGTGATGAACGAACATATAAGCTGATCTTCTCCATGTATGATGATGACATTAAAGCAACTAAAGGAGTGGAATACTTTTTCGTCTCAACCGATGAGGTTTACTACGCTGGCATTTGTAAAAAATGTAAGCGACCCTATAATCCAGAGAATCGAAGCTTGACTTGGGTTAAGTTCGTTCGAAGAGCCCATGACTTTCTAGTTAAACGCGGTAGAAAAGTTTTGATATGGGCCGAGTATCCTCTGCTGCCTAAACATGTCTCCATGCTTCCACCCGATATTATTGATGGGGTTCTCGGAGATGACAAAGAGATGATCGAAGAAGAGAATAAACATGGCATAAGACAACTAGCTTACACTCCGATTCAAGGCAGCGAGTTTCTATTTCCTAACTATTTTCCTCTAGATGGGGAAGATAGACTTCCAGAAAGATTAAAGGCAGCGTTCAAGACGATCTCCATAGATTCATGGCGGGGAAATGTCATCGGCGTTTACGGAGCAGCATGGGACGATTCAGGATTGCACAATGAGACTTTCTGGCTGGGATGGGCTACTGTAGCGGAATACGGATGGACGCCGGGCACTCCTCCCTTAGAGCAGACAGTAGTCGAGTTCATGAAGATCTATTACGGTCCGAACATAACAGGCATGGTGGAAATTTACCGTGGCCTGCAGAAACAGGCACGTTTCTTCCAAAGATCATGGGATCGCATAGTTTCTAGGGAGAGAGGTCCAGCATATGGAAATTCAGAAGGCCCAGGTATAGGTACAACACGATATGATCTCACTTTACCTAGACCAGCATTACCGACGCTGCCCGGCTTAGATTTCGTGCCGGTATACGTGGGGAACTATAAGAAGCTGGTTGAGAAGGCAAGAGAGATGGCTATTGAAAACGATGCTCTTACATATCTCATCCTAGAAAACATTGCTAAGGCAGATCGCAACCGATATAACCTTGAAGTGTTGCTTTCACTAGCTAAATTTACAGCTCACCACAACAAGATGATAATTAGAATGAAAGAAATAGAGGACATCTTAGCTGCTGCACGAGAAGCTGCTCGTAAGCCTGATCCGGAGCAGGCGATAAAGCATCTTAATGCCGCGTACGAGTTAGCTTCAACAATTGTAGAAGAACGACGCGAAACATTCGAATTCCTGAAGAAAGTATGGGAGAAGAGCCGATACCCGAAGGGAAGGGAAGTAGATGGAAAGAAATTCTATCACGTCTTAGATGACACGAAGGATCACTGGGCGGATCGCCGTCCAGACTTAACTTACCTCATCGCGCCTGAAGAAAGCATAGAGATAGAACAGTGGATGGCGGAGCTCAAAACTATAATAAAGAAATACAGTCAAAGCTGGGGAAAGACTCGACGTTAATTACTTTTCTTTTTATTTATAAATTTAGAAGGCTTATTCAACATCTTAATGAAGCATATCCCAGTCAACTCTCGCGTGCATTTTAGACGCATAGAAACTAAAGATGACCGGAGCGTTTTTCATAACTGTTTCAAATCTGGTTATAGCAATCTATCGCTGACTAAACAGATTAAAAGGATTATACAAGAATCGATAGCCTTTCCTCAAGCATCTCATGATTCTATGATGATGAAAGATCAATCTTTTGCTAAATTATGCTAATTTACTAAGATCTTTCGGAATTAAACAAAAAATAGGATTGGATTCTTCTAGATAACCGAAAAATCAGATGGGAAAATCACCCATCTCTACTGCTCATTAATTCTTTTAATTAAATTTCACCATTTCACAACTTCAAAAATATTTGGAAGACCATGCATTTCAATCCTCTCCAAGAGGATTCCATGCTTGGGGTAATATGAAACCGCCTTAGCTGTAGCCTCCAAAAGAACTCTAAGGTCATGCTTCACGTCGTCTTTCTACAGTCTTTGTAGCCATATAGAATCTTAAGAGATAGAGAAGGATAGGAAGATCATCTCGCTTGGAACCCATTCAACCGTAACCGTGGATACGTCTCCATATTTCTCTCCAGTCCGCTCATTTACCAGATCTTTAACTGGGCGGTCAATAGATATCGTCACTTTAATCGGTTCATCTGTGAGAGCTTCTGTACTAGCAGGGTTAGGAACCCCAGCTAAGCCTCGAAGCGGGTTCTTCGTCACGATAAGATATACGCGGTCGTTCTTTTCGAAGTAGGTGACTTCCGTCACGGGAGGACGCTTTCCATCTGGACCTGTAACATGCACCCAAGGCTTCACTACGAGGTATATCAGATCCTCAAATAATCTTTTGTACCCATCTCCTTCAGGTGTTCCTCTAAGACCGAGGTATTCCATCGGTGAGAGATTAAGTAGAATAGCCTCGCCCTCACCATATTTTACTCTCTTGAGAGGTTCAATGCTTCGAACAGCGATGATATATGTTCCCAGATAGCGTTTGCAATGCGGGCGAATTTCTTTGCCAGCTGTGATGAATGATTCGTCCCAGAATTTCTCAGCGTCTACCTCGGAGAAGATTGTTCCATCAAATAGGTCCTCTCTGGTGACGTTGGCGTGGGACACCCCGAATAGATCATCGAATCCTCCCTTTTCACGACCCTTACCATGCTCGTCAAAGACCGCCGGCAAATAATCCGCGATGAGAATTCCCCCTCTCTCAACAAATTTCTTGATGTTCTCGATCTCCGCATCGCTTAAGCTATGAGCTTTCGTAAGAATCAGAATCTTGTACTCCTCTGGCACCCCTTCCGTCGCAACGACATCATAGCCTAGAAAGTTATATTGCAGACCCATATCCTCCAGTAGCGTTGTCCAAGCCCATCGGCATCCGTCAGCGCTGCTGAGTTTATAATCTACGGGACGGTTAATCCATGTTTTGCCGTGAACGTAGACATCCATGAACCATGATGTCTGAATTGAGGGCTGAGAATAATATATTGCAATCCCGTCGTGGATCCATTTTGCCAAGAAAATCTTTTTTGATTGATTCACAAGTTCCATATTCGCTTTTCCGATAACTTTCACCCATGGTTTGAGGTTTCCATCCGTGAACCAGTCTTTCACCGGAGCCCAAGCTATGACCCCCCGGTTTCCATGAGCGAAATTATGATACAGGAACCACTTGCCTATAGTTGTATTCGTTGTGAAGTATGTTTGAATCTGGGGTATTGCTTGATAAGGATTAAAGGATCGAATAACCTCCATTGAGCAGCCAATATTGTATGCTTCAATATATTGTAGCTTCTTCATCAACTTAACATAGTCGTATCCACCCCATGTTGAAGGAGCTTGACCTCCACTGATGCCAACGCACCTCGTCGGATCAAGTTCGTTCGCATACTCGATGAGTTCCCCTAGGACGTTCGCAAATAGAGAATCCGTAAAAGTCAAGTAATCCTGCCATGGGGAAAGATTCCACTTCGACAATGGCTTCCCATATTCGTCTTGAAGATCATCCGGAGTGACTATCGGAATATCCTCAAATTTCTCATAATTTGTTTCCCACTCTCTATTCAAGTTATCGATCGATCCGAAGTAGTAAAACTTGAGCCATCTATGATACTTCTTCATCGTATCGGGATGAGTATCCCACTTTGCAGGACAAGTGAACACGGTGGCGGAAGGCTCATCATCCAGCGAATAGCAAATTAAGTTAGGGCTATTCTTCGCCATACCTATGTTATACTTAATCTTCTCTTTGCACATGTCAATCGTTTTTTTGCTTCCTAGAGGGAAAGGACTCTGTAAGAGGCCGCCTCCAGGACTACCACGGTTATATTTATCCCAATCCTTATGTAACGGTCCTCGGCCAGCTGTCTGATCCATATAAAATGGGAAATTCAGCTTATCGAAGTATCTGACCCAAGACTGGTAGCCCGCAGCTGTGCTCCCACCGTTGATACCGGCTTCTCTCAGCTTTTTGATGGTCTCCTCACTCCACACTCTGCCGGAGGAAAACCATGGTAGAAAATACCATTGGTTCCATTTGGCGGTGAGAAAAGTAAGGTTGTGATTGGTCTCCTTAAACTCCTCAGCCTTCCGAATGTAATCGGGATAGCTTACCGGAAAAACTTTAGGTTCCTCCTCCAATTCCGAAACCTCCTCTTCACGGGTCATCCATTTGGTCATGAGGAATGCTGAAATCAGGACGATGATGACAAAAACGACAGCTAATATCCTCGTTTTGCCATTCATTTACATCATAATTATCTTTTGAATCCCTCTTATATCTTTTTTCATTAAATTTTTGAAAGACGCTCTTAATTTTAATAATGCTGATACCCACCCCCAACAACCCAACAAAAACGCCAGCCACAAAATTCTTAGGCAAGAGCCATTGTAAAAAAATGTGGTCTTCGTTTTACGGAAAAATTATAAGCAGAGGAAAAAGGTTCTCCTGCAGCTATATGAAAAATGATGATACCGCGTATAAATTTGCAGTAGAGAAAGAGATTTTAAAAAAGTATATGTGAGCAAGTTCTTGAGAGTTTAGAATCGAATCAAGGATTTTGATGCTAGTATAACAACTCTCAACTGTATGATAATCGAGAAGGCTATGAAGTTTCCTTATTGGAGGGAACACTTGTGGATTCGGAAGATTTGAGAGAAGTATAGGTATGTATGGGCGTAGATTTGATGGTGATTAAAATTAGAGGAGATAAGCATTAATCTTTAATGATTTTTGATGTTCCCAGCGGAATACCTTTAGTCTATATTATCCTTTCAGATAAATGTGCTTCAACGATAGCTTAAGAATCTTGTTGCGTCAATAGGGTTGTTAGGGCAGGCTCAATGAACTTTTCCATTTTCTACAGAAGGGAACCGCCTACTTCTATGTAACCTCACCTTGGATGATGACAAAGCTAATTAGGAACCTTCACATAACTTATTTAAATGTTATGTGGATGAAAACGAATAGTAAAGCGTTGACGATAGGGTTCATCATAGGACTGGTTGCCGGTTTAATGGCTGGATACGCTGTTGCGTTGCCGCAAATCAGCGAGCTAAGAGAACGGGTCGATGCCTATGAAAGTAAGATATCTGAATTGGAATCTCAGATAGAGGAGTTGGAGGAGATGATGCCTTCCGTCAGCGGGAAAGATAATACGTGTTATGGAGCTGTATCTGTTAAGGTGGTTAATGACCGTTGGGTTGACACTTCTTCGTTAAGGAACTTTGGAGAAAGCGCTACGCGGCTTATGAATGCCCGAACTAACGAGGAGAAGGCTGTTGCTATTTGGCGTTTTATCCAGCAGTGCACTGGAGTGACCGGTACTGTTCCTAAGGAGCCTGCTTATGGATTATCATATATTGCTGATCCTATGAAGCTTCTCAATGTATACGGCGCACACTGGTGTGATGGGCTATCTAGAATCATGATAATGACTTGGCGTTCTATGGGATATAGAGCGGAAAAATTTTACAAGTGGGGTCATACACTCGCTGACTGCTGGTGGAGGGATGAGGATGAGGTTGATAGGTGGCATCTCTTCGATGTTTCTCAGCACTGGTTTGTTTACGATCGATCTGGTACCCATATTGCCAGCGCAGATGAGATAATGCTTGATTACAGCCTCATATCAATACCGTCTAAAACGCCTATTCCCGATATTCCTTCAGGATTCGGGTTATGGAGTTACGTTCATGCAGGCCATCTTAACTGGCCGAATCACAGTATGCTTTTAAACTTTAGGCCGGGTGAATCTTTCACTAGATTATGGGGTAATATTATACGTCCCTATTATAATGTCTTCCTAGGCCGAAACAAAATAATAGAAGAGAAAGCCAGGGACTTCGAGCATGGGCCATACCCCCTCACTTATGGGAATGGAATACTCATCTACAAACCTGATCTCTCTAAAAGCTCATTCAAGAAGAGACTCTTCAGGGAGCCGAAGAATCTCGCCACAACCGAGGAGGATGGTAAAAGCCCGAATCTGCATCCCGCGACGCCTGGAAAACCCGGCATCGCTATAATCAGGATTAGCTCGCCTTACATAATTTCTGATGCTTGGATAAGCGGAAAATTTGTTCGTAATACTAGAGATGACAAAATAATAATCTCAATATCTATAGATGGAGGTAAACATTGGAAAGAAGTCTACCGAGCTGATAAAACAGGCATATTCAGCATTGAAAAACATAGCATAACCACAAAATTTAATCCAGATAAGAACTATCCCCCCGGCTTAATCACTCCCTTCGGGCATTATAGTTATCTACTTAAGATAAAGATGGAAGCCGCAAACGAAGTCTCAGACTGCGGAATTTACGATTTATCCATTACTACTATTACGCAACACAACATATTCTCTCTACCGCAGCTCTGGCCTGGAAAGAACATCATCACCGTCACTGGAGAAATAGCACCTGATACAAGCCTGCGAATTACCTATGTCTGGGACGATCTCATGGGTAAAGAGAGAAGAAACGTAGCCATAGTGGAGAGTACTCCCTATAGATATGAGATCCTAACAGACGGTGAAAAATGGGAGGATGTCATCTGCAAATCCATCACCATCGAAGCTATACCTAGAATTGGCAAAGGCAACTTTATAGAAGTTAAGGAGAAAGCCCCAAAAGTTTTGAATAACATAACACCCATGGATGCTTTTCCGACGGAGAAGATAATCGGCTCATCCAGACCGAAACCGCTTAAGACTGTGGAAGAGTACATCGAAGAACTTCAAGAAGCTATCCCCCGACATGATAAGGTAAAGACGCGTAACGCATTATGGGGTCTAATGGCTTTAGGAAGATCAGCCTATAAAGCTAAAGACGTCATCATCAACGTTATCTACAAGGATATAAGCGACGGCTTCTACAACAAGATATACGCGTGTCAAGCGCTCTATCAAGTAGCAGGAGACGAAGCAGCATCAACATTAATCAAAGTGTTGGAGAGGGATCCGCAGATCTCATGGGGGGACCCAACCGGAAGGTATAATGATGTTACATTATGGCTTCATACATGCGCATCTGCCGCATCAATACTTGCCCGCATATCCACTCCAGAAGCAAAAAATGCAGCTGACCTTATAGCTGACTTCCTAGATCCAGAGAAAGCCACAGCAAAAATCGGCTTCACTCCGAATGATGATAATGTCTGGAGGTGGGGGGAACTCCGATGGGCATTCATAAAGGCTCTTGGAAAACTAGGAAGCCCAAAACATGGAGTCATCCTCAGAAAGATACTTCTAAGCGGGGATGGAGACACCTCAGCCTTAGCTGCAAGGGCTTTAGGAGAAATAGGCGATGTAGCAGCGGTTCCCGATCTTCTACACATCCTCGAAAAACACGTATATCAACCTCAAGGGTTATACGCTATAGAAAGCTTAGGCAAGCTTGGAAACGCAACCATAGCGCCAAAACTCTACCACTACCTCAACCATAGTGATGAAGATTACCGCGGCTTCGCCGCTGAAGCCCTAGGAAAACTTGGAAATAAAGACGCAATCCCGTATCTTGAAGCATTACTCGAAAGAGAAACATTCAGCTGGGTAAAAGACGCCTGCATAAAAAGCATATCACTACTGAAGGAAAAATAGGAGTGAGCATCAATTCCGCCATATTTCTCTTCAACCCCTTCTTGAACTATGGATGTTAGAACCGTTTAACTTAAGATAGCATTGCAGATACTCGGCTAATATGTTCACTGCGAGGCTATTGGTTCTCCTCGTAAACCGCGTCAACATCAGATCGAAAATAGGATTACTTGAAAACTTTAGCTATGCATCTAACACATGTATACTTTATTAACGTTTTTATGATGAATACATTTCTCGGCCATCTCAAGAATCATAAGGATCAAACATGGCTGCAATCTCGGAACATACCTGATTTACTTATTGTCTAAAGTAATCGAAGTTTTTTGAGAAACTCTAGGTAATAAAACAAATGACTTAGACGTTGCTCTTTTCAATTTTTAGTTTTCGATAGATTCTTGAAATTGTGAGTAGGCATCGGCTATCGCGTTGTCAATACAACATAACCGAGGAAACCAGAAAGCTATGATGCTGCCTGTACAAAAAGAATTAAATAGTTTTGCAGAAGATATGCTAAGGGAATCGTTATGAACCAGACAGTTGTTAGAATAATCTTCTGGGGTAGACCTAAAGGACGTCCTAAATGGCCTTCAATAGACTTTGACCCCGAGAAAAGAGCCGTAGAAATCCTTAAAATTCTAAAAGGGAATCTCCCGGGCTTCAAATTCGTGGGAGGAGATCTTGTTAGGAATTCTGAAGAGGCAGAAGAGCTCCTGAAGGTGATAGGGGAGGAAGGAGAGATCTGCTCTGTAATATTTAATCTCTCAAGTGGCTGGCATGACTCCCTCAAGGTTATGGAGAAGCTGCCGACAGTTGTCGTATGCGACCCATTCCTTTGGGGATATGCTGGAATGATCGTTCACTCGGCAAATTTGAGGAAACGTGACGTTCGAGGCTTCATAGTTTCTTCCTCAAGCTGGGACGACGTCTTCAAAGCGTTCAAAGTTATCAAGGCGTACGACTCACTTCGTAACACTAAGATACTAGTAATAGGCAACCACGTGCTCTCGGCTGATAGAGAGGTCTACGAGGAAGCAATCAAGCGTATAGGAGGGAAAATCAAGTTCATAGGCTTCGGAGAGCTGAGGGAAGCCTTCCAAAAGACGGATGTTCAGAAGGCTGAGAGGATAGCTGATGATCTTATAGCTAAGGCAAATAAGGTTATTGAACCATCACGCAAGGAGATCATCAAAAGTATAAGGCTATATTACGCGTTAAGGAATCTATGCTCAAAGTATGGCGCAAACGGGGTCACAGTTGACTGTCTCGGAGGATTCTACGGAGGCGAGCTTCCAGCATACCCATGCATAGCCTTTGCGCTACTAGATGGTGAGGGAAAGGTGATGGCGGCATGCGAATGCGACGTAGACTCATTGTTGACGAAGATAGCGATGAAGGAAATAGCTGAAAGACCAGGCTTCATCTCTGAGCCGGCGATAGACAGTAGCAGAAACGTCGCCATTTACGCCCACTGCGTATCAAGCACACGAATGAACGGCTTCTCAAAGCCTCCTGAAAAGTACTGGATAAGAAGCCACGCTGAGGATAATAGGGGAGCTTGTCTCCAGGTCCTCTTCAAGGGAGGAACCCCCGTAACCGTTGCAAAGCTTTTACCAGTCGAGAAGAGAATCCTCCTGTTGAAGGGAGAACTTCTGGGACATGAAGAAACTGATGGTGGATGCAGAAATAAAGCTGTCGTTAAAGTTGCGGATGCCCAGATGCTTATAGATGAATGGCAACATAACTGGCATCGAGCCCTATTCTATGGAGATTGGACGAGAGAGATAAAGTGGCTAGCTAGGCTTATGGGATTCTCCGTCTACATGGAGCCGGGCGGATGCGCATAACATGCAATTGGAGAGCTAAAGTTTCCCAGGCTTTATCACTTTAATAGTATACTGGGGGGCAAGTCAGCAGATTAGTAGCAGTTACGTCCATTGGAACTCTAATGCAGTATATCGCTGAAGACTCTTCCGGAAGCAAATCTCAGACTTGCAATAATCACCTTAAGTAATTTTATCGTGTCCTCCCTTCTGAGGAATAGCCTCACCATGGAATAGTCTGTTCTCTGCGCTAATGAAGAATATACTCTGAATGTAAGTAGGGTGCTATTGCTGTTGCCCGTAAGCTTCTCCTCCTCCGCTATTCTGTCTTGAAGAATCTTAAGGCCTTACAAGCTTTTCATTCATGGTCAGGCGTTTAATGATACTCTCGCGAAAGCGCTGTCCGTTAGGATGGACGTTAGCGCGAGTGAGGCTGTCTGGACGCGGAGTAATAATGCCTCAAGTGTTGGTGTATATGCTACCTTCTCATAGGCGCGCTTTTAAGGACGGCTAATTAAAAATGACAAAGGATGCTTTTAGCGCGCTTAAACCTCTGAGTGAACCTCCCAGTCTACCTCGCAACGAGGAGAGATCAGTCTGCACTAACGACTTTTAGGACGAAGGTTTGAGTATCTACTTTTCCCTTGTCTGTCTCTACTTTGAGACTGACTATGTGCACCCCAACGTCTCCTTCATCTGGACGTCCGGAAATAATTCCTCTAGCTGGGTCTATTGAAAGCCAGTTTGGAGCCTTAGTTAGACTGAATGTTAGCTTATCAGCCATTCTGAAAGCCCTTTGATAGGGTTTTCCATTCTCAGTCCTCGCTATGAGTCTACCTATTGACTTTATGCATTTAACGCAATATCTATAATCTTGACCCACTTTGACCTCTGTTGGCGGTTTAGAGTAGATTAGAGGAATAGGAGCTTCAGCATAGTCGGAAGCCCCGCTTTTATTACCCTTTTCGTCTACCGCCACAACCCTGTAGTAAGCCTTATTAAATCTATCATCGAGGTCGTCCCCTATGACCTTAAGCTCGTTAAGATCAGTTACAGCTATTAGATTTGAGGGAAACATTACGCGGGGACCATTATCTACTCTTACGAGATAAGGTTCAGAGCTGGCAGTGAACCCTTTTTCGTCGCTTCCATAAACTTCGTATTTAACAGGAATTCTTCCTTCAGGATTAGGTCTCCATTTTAATATGCCTACCCTAAGATTCTTGTCCACCTCAAGCTTTACATCCAACGGAACTCCTGGTCCATTAACTGTGAAACTCCAGATTGGACTCCATCTACTCCATACGCCGCTAGCGTTCCGAGCTCTAACCCTCCAATAATATACGGTGTTAGGGTTGAGAAGTCCTATACAAGGAGTTCTATACTTGTTTGATCCTTCGAAGGCAGTTCTGGATATAAGCCTATCAAAGTTGGGGGAGAGGGGCCAAGCCATATCAGGTCTGTCACTAAGTTGAAAGTGATAATCCACTATGGGCTCGTTGTTTGGGTCCTTAGCTTCCTCCCACTCAAATATTATATCTGTGCCTTCTATTTTCCCGCCGTTAGGGGGATTTAGGGGTCTTAATGGAGGTTCAGGAGGTTTAATGTCAAACCTCTCCTTCCAGCAAATACTTATCCTAGCCTTCCTACCTCCCCCCACGTTCTCATCTGAGTACTCCAAAGTGTTATATCCGGTTCTTAATGCGGGTAAACCGATATGTGCCATCTGGAGGTCCAGTTCAACATGAAGGTCTTCTAACCCTACATCTAAGGAATCCCTATAGCTCTGAAGCTCAACCTTAATATATAGATGATACCTAGCTGGATCTGTGGGTGGCAGAAAAGGATCTAGGCTAACGCTTCTCGTTAAGTAACCAGTCTCTTCTTCATCCCATAAGCATTTCCAGTTCTCCATATCAAAGGAGATAAGGAATCTAAGCTTATCAAGTATGCTTCGTCTATAGCCTGTGTATTTCAGGCATCCGCCGACGATAGGATAAGGACTGTGCATAGGGAGAACGGCAAATCCTTCTGTTTTCTCTCTTTCAGGATGAAGAGCGAGCTTGTCCTGTGGTCTTCCGAAAACAGCGCCTTCCGTTGTTAAAAAGGCGTATTTTCCCTCTGAGTTTCTAAGTTTAGGTCCGTAAATGAGTTTGCCATTATGTATCTTACTCCAGCATCTGTACCATTTATGTGGGGGGTCTTCTCCATGATATTTGCCTTTATTATCCCATCTCCATATTAGAGCTTCTCCGGGTCTAAGCGTAATTGTCATTTTATGTCCTATATGCGACTCTCTCTCCCCTTTTCTTTCGCCTTCATAGTAATATAATGATGCTGATCCTTCGCTATAGTCAAGTCTTTTATCCGGTATGAGGATGCCGTATACGTGAGTTCGCTTAACCAGATCGGGATCTCGAACTATATCCTCTTCTGACGCTACTGTTTTGTTATCTCTGAGAAGATAAAAGACATTCTCGTCTCCATCTAAAAGATGCCATTTACCATCGTAGAAGACTTCAGTAGTAGAATGCCCATATGGATAACCCGGCCTCGTCCTCAGTCCGACCGTACGCCAAAGATCCGCTATCACATACGAGTCGTCCCCACAAAGCGTGTATCCGTAGATATTGAAGACCTTAACGGGATCTTTGACTTCCTCATCCCTTGTGGTCGCATGAAACCTATGGTTCTTTTCAAAAAGCCATATGAACATAGCCTTTTCCTTTTCGCTCTTAGCTCCAAGAGTGGCATATTCAGCTATATCCTGAGTTGTCCTCCAGCATCTCCCGTTTACTACTATCCAAGGATTAACGATGGGCTCCTTGCCTATATTCTCCATCTTTATATAGATCATAGGCTCAAAGGACTGATCGTATACTTCATAACCAAGAGGACTTCTGGTATTAAATCCGTCAACAAACCCCTCAACTTTAACTTTGAATACGTGGGGACTTTCAGAAACTTCTTCTACATGCTTCTTAATTCTAGGCTTGAAATCTTCAATATTCATCTATATCCCCTCTATTTAATTTGATTCTGTTTTATAGGACTAGATTAGATCTTAGTTGTTATTATGTTTTTGGCGGTTTTGCGGGTTTTAGTTTTTCTGATTGCTTTTCAGATGGCTGTTCTTCCCATTATTCTGAAGTTTTAATATTAAAAAGAGGCAGCATGGTTGAATCATAGAGAGCTTCAGCAATGATCTTTTTTAGAGAAACCTGAAGGAATTTTTGTGGATTAATTATGTTAGTTGGGTGTCGAATTCCCCATTTTTTTGTCCCTAAATCTCTTAGAAAGGCTCAAATCTCATTCTTAGCCCATTTTCAAAAATGCTATGAAAATAATTCGAACAGAAAAAGAAGATAAAATCATCCATTTTCAAGAACTAGCCCACAAAGCAAAAAATATATTATTCTATCTTTAACATCTTCACTTAAATTAGCATTTAGGGAGCGCATAACTCTATGTCTGCAGATATTGTTCTTGAAAATGAGAATTTACGCGTAAGCTTCGACGGTGCAGGGAGAATTAAATCTCTTATAGACAAACGGAGAGGAATAGACTTCTTCGAACAGAAGAGTAAATTTATGGGAAGATTCAAAGCGGGGGTAAGAGTAAGAGACGAATTGAAATACCGCGACTATTGTGAAATATGGGAAAAACCACGGATCGTCAATCTAGAAAAAAGTGGAGACGGCGTAATCTTTAAAAAGACCTTTATGGGCGCTGACTTTGACATAGAAGAAGAATTCACGCTCAAAAAAGATCACCTATATTGGCAGATCCGCTTATACAAAACGAGGGGTGAAGATCGAACAGTTCAGATAAGGTATATGCTTCCGTTTTTAGAGTTCTGGAATCTGTGGGCACCATGTGATGGCACACCTATCCTCTTAGACGGCATGAAATCCTTTCGATTCAATTATCCTTTCGGCAGTAGGATGAATCAAGATAATCGAATAGCAATACCGATGGTCACTATTTATAATAGTAGACTGGATTCCGGACTAAGCCTCGTTGAGCCTTTCGAATTGCCGAAACCCGGCGTCAGCTTCCTATATGAAAGTTCTGAGACAGATATGCATTATGGTATAAGACCAACCGTATACTATGAAGAACCAAGAAGGATGCCATATCTTCAAGTGGCAAATCTAAACCTTAGATTGGCTGAAGATGGGCGAGCACGGATCGCGCTGATGCTTGTGCCCCACGATGGCGATTGGAGACCGGGCTTAGGATGGCTCTACAACCGCTACCGTGAATATTTCGATCCGGGACTAAGGGAAGCATGGGATCACGTAGGCATATGGATGAGCGGTTTTCAACCCACTAAAGAGACTGAGGATGTTGTCAAAAAAATCTCTAAATATGGTCGAATATTATGGGAGATTCATGGCTTCTTTCCATTCTACGGCTTATTTGTGCCAGATAAGGAACCGTGGGAAAGCAGAGCGCATACACCCGGAGTCATGGTCACATATGACACCATAAGAAAAATGGTACGCATGCTCCATAAGTATGGCGCTCACGCTTACCTTTATTGGGAAATAAGAGAAGGATTGAAGGATTGGGTCTTAGAGAACTTTTCAGATTCGTTAGTTAAGACGGAAAAAGGCGAGCTTGTGCCAGCTTACTGGGGAGATCGCCCCTCTGAAGAGGGAGGAACATACCTCTTAAATCCCGATCTTCACTACTCATGGGGGAAACACTGCCTCGAGCAAGCTAAGAAAGAATTGGAGATGTATCCCGAGATCGATGGAATATTCGTTGACGGCTACAGGGAGATGGAATACGATTTTGGTCATGATGATAATATTACGATGGTTCACAATAAGCCAGCTTACTATTGGAACTTCGCTTACTTTCCAGTAATGGAAAAAATATCCGAATTGTGCCACTCTCAGAAGAAAGGACTCTTTGCTAATAAACCAGTAACCGTTGAAAGTCAAAAATATCTTGATATACTCATGATAGAAGCTAGTGATCCGCCTTATCTTGTCAATATAGCCTATATGGGGTTAAATAAGCCACTATCATGGATTTCATGGTTCCGTCAAGACCAATATGACCTTTCAAAAAAGGAAGGCTGTCTAGAGTATTTGAGAGATCTCGAAGATAGACTCAAGTTATGCATGAAGTGGGGAGCTTTTCCACAGTTTCCCATCCTGCAGAGATATGTCCTATCTGCCCAAAGGCAAGTTAAGGTTTGGGAAAGAGGACTAGATCTTGAAGATAATCTTTACAGCGCCTATATGAGGCTCATAGAGATGCTTCGAGGGAGAAGATGGATCTTCCAGAAGAGGCCGGTGAAGTTCTCGTATGGGCTTGATGGGAACATATTCGAATCTCCTAATGGTGAAATTCTTGTGCCAGTCATATCAGGCAGTTCATTCTTCGAAGAGGAAGGTGTAAGTGGACTTTATGTCCAGATTAGTATACCCGGCATAACGGAAGGAACTTCAGCTGAGATATTCCTTCTTGATAAGGAGGAACCAATAAAGCTTACCATTGAAGATACAGTCGATCCTTGGATGGGGGTAATTAAGCTTCCGAAAATCAAAGGAGCGGCCATGATTAAAATTCCTAATAGCTGAAACGGCCGAAAGATTAGGGATAATATTATTTATCCCTCACATACCTTTAGATTTTATCCTATGTTATCCCGAAAATGTTGACTACCATCATTGATGAAACAGTAACTAGTGCGGTGCCGTATCCCAGCGTGCTCGATTAATGGCTAGTGGAGCCTAAAGGCCGAGTTCAAATCCGGCGGCGTCTAGATCTTATATCTCATTTTCTAACGATGCCTCTTTAAGCCTAACAGACAACCCCTCGAGTAGCCTCCGTGATGCACGCCGCCCATCCACAAGTATTCTCTATCTAAGACTCTTCTAGAATCGCCCGTCAAGCTGATCCTCCAACAATTGTAGAAGTTTTTGTAGGTTTTCCCTTCAGAGTCTTTGTACCAGCTTCCTATGATAACTCTGCCTTTAGCGACTATTGGCTTGCAGCAACAAGCCATCTGATAGATAGGTTCTGAAGCATAGATTATTCTTCCAGCCTCATAGTCTATAATGAAGAGTCTGTTCTTATCCATTCTGAATGGCGAGTCAGAGTTGACTGGAAGATTGTTTCTGCCAAGGATGACGAAGACTCCATCAGCCGCGGCTCCGCCAGCATAGCCCCAAGGATCGCTACACTCACTTGAGGCGTAGCCTAAACTTTTAAAATCTAAAGTCCAGAGAATATCTCCGTTCTCTATATCCAGGCACGTGAAGACTCCATCAGCCGTCCATATAATTAGCCTTCCATCGTGAGTTATCGTTCTCACGCCGCCGCTTAGAGAATCTTGATCTTCACCTCCGTAATGAACAGTTGAGAAGTCCCTGCTCCAGATCATCTTTCCAGATATCCTGTCGAAGACTGCTACGTGTCTTCTACATATAACTACAAGGTATCTTGTCCATATTTGTGGGCATGCGTAGCTTGTTGGGGGACTCGGCAGATCATTTGAATAGATTTTCTCACCATCCAGATCATAAGCAACTAATCCATCTTTCTCTATAGGTCTGCAAACCCATAAGAGGCCTCTCTCAGAGTCAAATGTAGGTTCCTGCCCATCTGGAGCTTCAGAGCTCCACTCATCGCTCCATAATATCTCTCCCTCACCTTTATCTAGAAGAGAAATGCCCTTTGGAAACTGGACGGCTATGCATCCGCCCCATGCCTCAACGACCGCTTCGGATATGAAGTCCCCTAAGCTAGGATTAGAGTTCCATATAACCTCTCCACTTGAGCTGAACTTTACTATGTCTCCTCCAGTTGAGGCTCCATAGATGCCTGTATTATCAACCCATGGAGCTCCCCAAACATGACCCGGCATCTTGAAGGTCTTTAAGACGGTTCCAGTCTCAGGATCTACCTTCCAGAATTCATCTCTGAATGTAGGTGCAAGATAAACGTAGCCGTCCTTGTATATTCCATGCTCGGCTGGACCGACGCCTACCTCAAGCCTCCAGACCCTCTCAACTTTCAGCTCCAAAAATCATTCCCCCGCCTTTCTCAGATACTCTGAGAGCATGGATCTCCTATTTTAGATTTTCCATCCCCGCCCGTATCTTATCTCATGAAAACATCGAATCTCCACCGTGCCTGTGCTTGAAGCTTCCATATATCATAGATGAATGATGAGTTTCTAGAAGCCTCAATGCCTCTTGGAAAAAGAAAGGTTTTTGAATAAGGTTCTAATAAACATCCGTTTATGTACCATGACAAGAGAAGTATGAAAATAGTGGTTGTCATCAATTGTGTGCTAAATCAGAATGCTCGTGCACCGGGAGCTGCTGTTTTCCCAGGGATTAACGCAAAGGTTATCGAAGTCTTAAGAAAGCATGATGTCGGAGTTTTGCAGATGCCATGTCCAGAAATGACGTGCCTCGGATTGCTGAGGTCTAGACCTGAGGGCACATCGATACGAGACATCCTCGATACGCCGGAAGGCAGAGAGTGTTGTAGAAAACTCAGCATCTTCGTCGTCGATCAGATAGAGGAGTTTCTAAAGAACAACTTTAAAGTTTTAGCAATACTAGGCGGTGATGTTAATAGTCCAGGATGCGCAGTTCATCTTTCTAAAGAGAACAATTATGAACTCGAAGAAGGCTCGGGAGTCTTTATGGAAGAGTTGCATCGTGAGATCAGCAAAAGAAACATCAAAATACCGTTTAGAGGAATAAGAGACTCAGATCCTGAAAAGCTCATGGAAGATATCAACTGGCTTAACCGTCTTCTATCAGAATCTTGACTTTTATTGGTCAAGAAGATCTTCCTCCAATCTGAAAGGAACTGAAAAGCCTGCTCCAAAACGTGTCGGTTGCAATAGCCAGCGTGCCAAGATAGTTGAATCTATAACATGCCAGAGTTACGCCTTGTCCTCGACCTAAACCCCATAAGCGGCTTAACGCCTAAGAGCCTCAATAATGCGTAGACGGTGGTGAGGAGTATCCGTTGTCGAAGCATGCCTCCCTTGGAATAACTCCTTGAACTATGGCTTTCAGGAGGAGAGGTGCGAACATGCTTGTCTCATCAACCTTTTCCAGGCGTGATTGCCCACGTTAAGGTTAGGTTTCTCACGCAGCAGACGAGCCTGTGAACTAGATAGCAGAGCTTCATGTAGCATCCATTGTATCTGCTTTCAGTATCCCTAGGCATGGCTCTAGTGGGTGAAGTGTCACAAGCAAGTAAGAGCCCCATCTCGATGCCGCAGGTCTTCAAGGCTTTCCCTATAGCCTCTCTCTTAAGGCGTCCGGATCATAATTTCCGCAGTGAGGCGGATTATAACCATCTTCCGGAACCATTTCTTGGTGATATGTTTCTTCTACCATGCGAAGACAACTGTAAGAAGAGCTATATGGTGCAACATCTACAGCAGCATAGAGATTGTAATCACAAAAGTCGCTATGTAAAATGTAGGATACGTAATTACATTCTTATACAACGTTTTATTTTCAACTGTATGTAACTCATCAACATCTTCTATTACGTTAATATTATTATAGGTTCTTAAAGATACTTTACATACCCAATCTGTGCCTTCAAACTGTTTCTTTAGCTTATTGATAGTAATTGATGTTTCATTCAGCGTACAATTTTCTCGTAAACAGGATGAATCAATCTCTGAGGGATATATCGTAAGAAAATACCCTTTTACAGTTTCTATGTAAAAAAGTTCCGTTTTCCTTTACTTTTTCTAAATCATATTCTCTCCAATAAGCTAGTTCTATAGACCTTCCGAATAGAGAGGATTTACCTAATGATGCAAATCCAACATATCCATGATAAGTAAATTCCAAAGCCGCATCTGTCCATCCAATGTAGCTGTACCATAGATAAACCCAACAAGATTTGTCACTTACATTTGAGAAGATTTTTACAAGATGTCTTTTTTCGCTCATTCCCGTACCATTAGACAGCTCATTTACAGATTCCTGCCAGAGTTTATCAATCGCATCTGGGGATTCAGGATATTCCTGAGCGTGGACAGCATTAATGGACGTGAATGGGAGGAATGATAAAGTTCGGCGTCAAAATGATGAAGGCAAGAAGTATAAATCTCACCATTTTTTAAGTTTCTTTATCTTTTTGGCTTAAGGTTAAAAATTTTTTGATATTTAACTTTTTTTGGACGTTGTCACGATAGGCCAGTGACATTTAAGTCTCCGCACATCTCTAATTCAGTTTGGATCGATATGATTGAGTTTCACCTCCTTTGTTAGTAACGTAGGAGAGAGGTCAATCCGGTCTAGAAAAGGCTAACCGGTTTATGGACACAACCAAAATTACAAAGAAGATCACAGCGAAGGCGTATATACGGCATGCCCGTAAGCTCATAAACAATGGAACATGAAAGGGGGGTGGAAAAGACCAAAAACACCAAATAAGGCGCAAGAAAGAAGAAATAGAAGAAAACCTAATTTTATCCACAAAGCGCTAATTTAAAATACTTTTCAGTTTAAGATGTATCAAAACTTTCTTAAAAGGTTCCATAAGTACAAGTGTTGATTCTGAACAAGCGCATAGTGATAAATACTTCAACTTAACGATATCGTATCTTGAGAAGATAGAGGAATGATTCTGCATGTCTGAGTCTAGGATCGTCAGGGATCCCGTCTGCGGGATGCCCCTAGAACTTGATAAGGTTAGATTTAAGGCTGAATTCGGAGGAAAAGTATACTACTTCTGTAGCGAGTACTGTAAGCGTCGATTCTTTGAGAGACCTAAGATCGCGTATTTCTCTATGGAGATCGGTATAAAGAGCGAGATTCCAACATATAGCGGAGGGTTAGGAGTTCTCGCCGGGGATACTATAAGATCAAGCGCTGATCTGAGAATACCGATGATAGCCGTAACACTTGTTAGTAGAAAAGGATATCTTAAGCAGAGGATAATGGAGGACGGCGAGCAGCTGGAGTATCCAGATGAGTGGGATCCATCGGAATACATAATATGTCTGCCTCAGATGGTTGAGGTTCCAATTGAGGGCAGGAGAGTTAAGGTTAGGGCATGGCTTTATGAGTATCAAAGCGTAACGGGAGGGGTTGTTCCCATATTATTTCTCGACACGGATGTTGATGGAAATTCTCCCGAGGATAGATGCGTAACTGACTATCTCTATGGGGGAGATGAAAGGTATAGGCTGAAACAAGAGATAGTTCTGGGAATCGGCGGGGTGAGAATGCTTGAGGCACTGAACATAAATGTTGCGAAGTACCACATGAACGAAGGCCACTCAAGCCTCCTCACCCTAGAGCTTCTTAGAAAAAATGGAATGAATCAGGATGAAGTAAAGAATCTATGCATCTTTACAACACATACTCCTGTTGAAGCCGCCTTCGACAAGTTCCCCTACAAACTAATCAAGGAGGTTCTTGGAGAAGACTTTCTTCCACTTGAGACCTTGAAGAAATATGGAGGCCAAGAATGGCTTAATATGACTCTTCTAGCGCTGAACCTTAGCAAGTATACGAATGGGGTCACAAAGGCCCATATGGAATACTCGAGGAAGCTCTTCCCTGGACATCACATTATGGCTATTACAAATGGTGTTCATTCCTATACATGGACATCGCCGTTCTTTCGGAAGCTCTTCGACAAGTATATTCCAGGATGGGCTAATGAGCCAGAGCTTCTGGTGAGGGTTGAGGTCATACCGGAAGATGAATTATGGGAGGCTCACGTGAAGGCGAAAAAGCATCTACTTGAGTTCGTCCATGAGAGAGCGGGAGTGACTATGGATTCGGAGATATTAACTATAGGATTCGCCCGAAGGGCAACAGCGTATAAGAGGGCTACTCTGATCTTCTCGGATCTGAATAGGCTTAGAGAAGTGAATAGAACAGGTAAGATTCAGATGATCTTTGCCGGTAAGGCTCATCCTAAGGATATTCCTGGCAAGATGATAATAAAGGAGATCTACAAATATGCAAAGATGCTTAAGGATGAGATTAGAATAGTCTATCTTGAAAACTATAGTATGGATATGGCTGCCAAGCTGACCTCCGGAGTTGATGTTTGGCTGAACACGCCGCTTCCGCCCTTGGAGGCTTCGGGCACAAGTGGGATGAAAGCTGCTCACAACGGCGTGTTAAACTTCAGCGTTCTAGATGGATGGTGGGTTGAAGGTTGCATTGAGGGAGTTACAGGATGGGCTATTGGGCCTCATCCGGATGAGATTGTCAGCGGAGATGAAAGGAGGAGAAGGGAGCTTAGGGATTTATATAATAAGCTGGAGTACTTGATCATTCCAACATTCTACGAGAGAAGGGACAAGTGGATTGATATGATGAGCAACGCTATAGGTAAAGTTGCATACTATTTTAATAGCCATCGGATGATGCAGAGATATGCAACGGAGGCTTATCTTCTATAATGCTTGAAAGATGAAAATCTAGAAATGATGAGTCGACTTCTCCGAAGAGCTCCTCGATCTTATCTATTAGGATTGCAGCTCTCTGCGAAGCTCACGTAAACTCTAGGCTCATCGAGGTCTAAGGCTCCATGATAAAGCCAGATGGCTGAAAAGACAATCTTCCAACACTAGGTTGCCGGCGACAACTATTAGGCTTCCCTTCTTAAAGTCCACTCCCAAGATCTGATCGAGGACCTTCATGAATTCTCTGATAGCATAAGCCTGCTAGTATTTGAGCAGATCACGTTGGAGAGGGCGATCGAGGAGTTCTTAACCGACGGAGTCATAGTTCTACATTATATTCCAGTTAAGAATGGAATGTTGAGGGCAATACAGATCCTTAAGATGCGGAGGACTGAGCACAGCGAGAATTTTCATCCACTCCGCATAACATCTGAGGGAATAAGGATAAATCCAAAAGAATCCGTAACTTTCTTCTAATTGGATACGGGATGCGAGGGTGAAGCGCAGGAGGAAATTAATAAATGCTAAGCGCTTATTGGCTTCGAGGCGTCATACAACTGTAATCATGCAGTCAGCCTCGATTAGCCTTCTCTCACGCTTCAGAGGGGAATATTACAAGTGTCTCCACTGTAAATTGCTGATACGAAAGGGCGAGGCTAAGATCTCAGGATTTAATGCCGAACAATCAATGCGTTATGTTCGATGTCCAAGATGTGGAAGGAAGATCGCTGGTTTGACTGAGGACGGCCCATTGAAGGAAGCGCTTAGAGGCGCCGCATCAATAGCGATTGGAGGCATGCTCGCAGTTATACTCTATCCATTACTGAACATTTACGCTATCCAATTGGGATTCTTTCTCTCACTTTATGGAACTCTCAAGATGATGATAAGACTCGGTGGATAAGAGATGATAGAAATGCTTGGTCAATAATATGGAAAAGTGGAATAGCAATTTGTGAGTGATGTGGTTCAGTAATTGACATTTGGATGAATAAATGCCAAAAAGCCGGGAGCATTCGAAAATCAAAGAAATAGCGGCGAAGAGTAACTAGCGTTTTATCCTTTCTTAAAAAGCAGAATGAAAGATAAAGTAATAACAGGTGGAAAGATAAAAAGAGAAGAGAGAAGAGAGTTACCTAAAAATCTAGAAGAGAGTTGGAGGAAGCTAAGACATGGAAATAGTATTCTTTGTTTATGAATTTCCACCATACATTGTAGGTGGGCTTGGAACCTATGCAAAGTATGTTACTAGAGAATTCGTGAAGATGGGACATGACGTCACCGTCTTCTCAATGCATACAGGAGACGCTCCGACGAGAGATCTATACGGCGGAGTTGAAGTTCACAGACCAATTGTAGATAATATAAACCTCAGCCTCTTACTACCAATGTTCATTCCTGAGGAAGTTCGAGGATGGTCTGAGAGCGGCAGAAAGTTTTTCGGAGATATTTTTCTATATAATGTGCTCTCAGCGAGCAAGCTAGTGAACGATCTGGTTCGATCTGAAAATCGGAGAGTTGACATAGTTGTCTCACATGACTGGCTTGGAAGCATCGGAGGCATACTCTCAAGCAACGGATTAAAGAATCCCTTTGCCTTCCATATTCACAGCACAGAGCAGGGAAGAACTGGGGATGGATCTGAAACTATTAAGAGACTTGAGAATATAACAGCTGATCACGCAAAGAGAGTGATAACTGTCAGCTATGCGATGAGAGATCACTTAGTACGCTTAGGATATGAAGAGAGAAAGATAAGAGTCGTCTATAATGGGATAGACGCTGAGAAATACTCTCCAGAGAAAGTTCCGCCTGAAGAGAAGCTGAGACTAAGGAAGAGTCTAGGAATATCCCCTAACGAGTTCATGATACTCTTTGTTGGGAGATTGACGTGGATTAAGGGAGCTGACACACTCATCCGAGCTATGCCTGAAATCCTAAGGGCAGTTCCAAACACGAAACTTGTGATTTTAGGAGTTGGCGAGCAACAGAATATTCTAAGGAATGAGATTTCTAGGTTAGGCATAGAAGACAGAGTAGTCCTAAAATACGAGTTTCTCTGCGAGGAAGAGAAGATTAAGTTCTATGCCGCCTCAGATATCTGTGTCTTTCCCTCAAAATATGAGCCATTTGGAATAGTCTGCACTGAGGCCATGAGTATGGGAAAACCTGTCGTCGTCGGAGCTAGAGGCGTAAGCGGCTTTCGGGAGCAAGTTATACCAAGCGGCCCGAACCAGTGCGGTTTTCATATAAACCCATATGACTCAAACGATATAGCGAAGTTTGTCATTATGTTACTTGAAGATGAGGATCTGAGGAAGAAATGCGGAGAAAATGCTCGAAGAAGAATCCTTGAGAACTTCACTTGGAGAAAAGTTGCGGAGAACACGATAAAGATTTACGACGAAATAGTCTCTGAGGATAAATAAGCCTTATAAGGGCTACACATTTGAACTATACGTGGGAAATAATCTGGATTATATTCTGGCCAGGATCAACATGAGAATATGCATGTTAACTTGGGAGTTCCCCCCAAGGATAGTTGGCGGGATCGCCCGTCATTGCCTATCATTATCTAAGGCTTTAGCAAAGCTTGGACATGAAGTTTACGTAGTCACCTTAGAGTTTCCAGGAGCCCCACTCTTCGAGGATATCAATGGAATTAAGGTTTACCGCGTTCTAATAGAGCTCGGTCATCCTAACTTCATAATCTGGACGTTTCTATTTAATCATTTCATGGAGAAGAAAGTTGCGGATCTAAGTGAAAATATCGAATTCGACATTATTCATATTCATGACTGGCTTACAGCAAAGGCGGGAATATCTTCAAAGCACTTCCTAAACAAGCCGCTGATCTCAACAATTCATAGCACAGAGGAGGGTCGTTCCCGGGGACTCCACAATCCAGATTCATTCTTAATAGATGGTATTGAATGGTGGATGACATATGAGGCGAGGCAAGTAATTGTCTGCAGTAACTCAGTGAAGTGGGAGGTCGAAAGCCACTTTAGCCTGCCGCATGATAAGGTCACGGTCATCCCGAACGGTATTGAAGTGTCAAGTTTCAACTTGAACATTAATAGAGAGGAGGTTAAGAGGCGTTACGGAATCAAGCCTAACGAGAGAATAATCCTCTTCGTAGGCAGACTTGTTCCCCAGAAGGGAGTAGACACGCTCATTAAAGCTGTGCCTCTCATAGTGCAACAACATAGAGACGTTAGAATACTGATAGCTGGAGACGGCTGGTCTAGAAATTACTTGGAGGAACTAGCTAGATCAATGGGTCTCGGAGATCGTATACGCTTCTTAGGATTCATATCAGACTGGGAACTCGAGGATTTGATGGTAACAGCGGATGTCCTAGTGGTTCCCTCAATCTATGAGCCGTTTGGAATAGTTGCCTTGGAAGGCATGGCTGCCGGCACACCTGTAGTCGCAACGAATATTGGAGGATTATCTGAGATTATCGAGCATGATAGAACCGGGGTTTTAGTTTATCCTGAAGATCCCGGATCAATAGCTTGGGGGATTAACAAGGTTCTGTCAGATCCTAAATATGCAGATTGGCTTGTACGGAACGCTCGGAGAAAGGTTAGGAAAGCATATAGCTGGGAAGCAATCGCGAAAAGAACGGTTGAGGTTTATGAGGCAGCCATCTAAAGGATGAGATGCTTATGCATCCCCATGGCAGCCGGCCTCCCTCTTCAGTTTCCTCATCTTCTTCTCTATAATCCTTAGGAGCCTACGGCGTAAAGCCTCCTCGCTTCTGGCCCTTTTAATCTTTGATATATCATCTGCCAGCTCTCGGAATCCTAAAACCTGGCGTATCCATCGGGCGAAATCTCCCCTAGCCATGTGGAACTTCACGGATCTTCCATCAACTATCTTCAGAAGTGAATAAAACTCGCTGAGGCTACGGGCAGTTAATCCGGTGGGCTTTGAGAAGTCATAATAGAAGGTGAAGCCCTTCTCCGGAGGAACCTTTCTGAGAACACGTTTATAGCGAAGTTTAGACCCCCCAAATTCAAGATGTATCCTAGACTCGAAATCTGAGATGACCTTGACAAAGATGATAAATGCCTCCACGGGGCTGAAGTAAGGGTTGAATGTGCTGTGAACATCTCCGGATCCACCCTTCTTCGTACTCATGTAGTATAAGTGATCACTCGTCTGGAGATAACGCCAGATTCTACTAAGCTCTCTGTCTCCTAGAACTTCCAGCAGAGGCTCCAACTCCTTTAGAAAGTTAAATGAGCTCTCTTGGAAGGCGTTTCCAAGCCAAGCGGTTACGTCTCGTTCTAAGTCAGCCCATGAAACAGTCTTCTCTTCAGGCACGTCTAACACGCCTACCGGATTATGTCGCGTAACGGCTTCGCTCGGCGTGGAGAATGAAAGATTGGGCCATTTAAGGATCTCTCTCGGAAGCCATCGTAGGAACTCGATTATTCCGCTTTCACGTCTATAATGCTCCCCGAAGGTTTCATAATCTATGAAGATAACTATCACGTCTCCAGGTGTTGAGGCAAGCCAGCGAGCGTATTTGTCCGCCGTTAAAGGCCATTCGCTCCATTCTCTGGATGTAAAGCGGAAGCCCACATCATCGGAGAGCTGATAGTTCCTTAAGAGAATCCGTATTTCAGAGCTTCTCGCCTTATAAATGTAATTTGGCTTCCTCCAACCTAGGATTCTCTTAGCTCCCTCGGTAACTACAGCTTTGAATCCCAACTTCTCAGCTGTTCTCGCTATCCTATTATTGTATATGCACTCCGTGTTCTCGAAGACTTTAGGTTCATATCCGAATTTATTCTTCACAGCTTTACGATGCATCTCAACTTGCTCAATGAATTCGTATTCTGAAAATAAACTTGCAAGTGAGTGATAATATGTCTGGCAGAGGAGTTCAGCGTGACCAGTCTTAACTA
>Ga0164310_10000215_pt1 | contig 29814 bp, 32 predicted proteins | sample GuaBasSedimGuay1_FD_121795 | JGI IMG/M metagenome (GOLD analysis project Ga0164310, IMG submission 121795) | Subseafloor sediment microbial communities from Guaymas Basin, Gulf of California, Mexico - Guay1, Core 4569-9, 0-3 cm | ecosystem: Environmental > Aquatic > Marine > Hydrothermal vents... | reverse complement strand
GTCGAAGGTGACCCAGAGAACTTCTTCTATGTCATCTCACCTCAGACCGATGGAACAAACATCACTGTTCAAGCGTCTGTCCAGTCCTCTAGCGTCTGGCATGTGGGAGAACAGATGGTCATTCGTGTGAGAGACTCGATCGGGTCTGTCATTACGACCACTACGACAACAAGCACTACAACCACAACAACGACCACAACCACAACAACGACCACAACCACAACAACGACCACAACCACACCAGATGAGACGGCACAACTGATTGCCGAGCTCCTGCCCTACATTGCTCTGGCGGTGGCAGCTGCTGTGGGTGGCCTCTGCCTCAAGAAACGCAAGTAATCATGGACAGGGACTGGCACATTCAGCGTGTCAGTTCCTCGCTCTCTTTTTTCTCGCACAATGTCTATTCGGACTTTTCTGCCAACTCAGCAAACTTCATGCAGCTCTCCGCTTCCTGAGCCTCGCCACGTTTCTCATGGAGTCCTGCGGCGATGCGATATGCCCTTGCAACGGCCGGCCAGTTCTCTTGGGCGTCATAACAGAGAGCAAGAGCCTTCCACGACTCGGGATTGCTTGAGTCGTGCTTGAGTGCCTCATTGTAGGCCTCTATCGCCTCGGGTATTCTGAATAGACTCTCCAGCGCGCGAGCCTTCTTGATCCACAGCTCCGCGTTGTCGGGTACATATTTGAGGCCCGTCTCTGCGGCCGCTAGGGCCTCCTCAAAAGCACCAAGGGTCAGCTGCGCCTCTGCCTTGTTGGAATGGGCTCGATAGTCTGAGGCCGAGACATCAATGGCATAGTCAAAGACCACCACTGCATCCTGCTGCTCACCGATGTGGATGTGTACCAGACCCACTTCATTCAGGGCATCCAGATTATTGGGTTCCAGCTGGAGCACCTTTCGGTAGGCTTCTATGCTCTTCTTGTTCTGACCCTGCTGACGAAGGGTTCGAGCCTTGCTCAACCATTGCTGTGCAGTCAGCCCTTCCAGTGACATGAGTCATTGAACCTCGGAACCCGATTTAACCATATTCCTTCTAGACATGAGCAATGCGACAAGATTTTAACGGAGTCATCGAAGCCCTGTGTGCGCATTGCGAGGTTACCCGAATGACACGAGAAGACGACACATTCTTTGAAGACGATGCCGAGGATCAAGTGGACGACGCCTTCTTTCCTGACGAAGAAGAAGAGGAGGAAGAGGAGTATGATGAAGATATCGATATCGAGGAGGAAATCGTCGTCAGTATGAGTCGTGGGGAACAGGTTTCAGAGTTTGTGAATGACCCTTGGCCCCGGACTACCTTTGTGTTGATGCTCATCGGATTCGTGCTGGTCTTCCTGACCCCCCCTGATTTCTGGGCGGCTTGGCGGTACCTCATTATTGCCAACTACATTCTTGTCGTAATGGGCGGAGTGGCCTTGGTGTACTCTCTGACCACATGGTCCAAGTCTGAAGGTGATCGTCTGCGGTGGGCCGGAATAACGAACATCTTCGTGGTCATTGCAGGTGTGGTTGTTGGTCTCATAGACACTGCCAGCTGGATGCTGCTAGGAACATCTGTTATCCCCAGTCTCGACACTTCTCTTCTTGGATTCTGCTTCGTGCTTGTACTCTTCTCGCTGTATTCCCTGTGGATGATCCAGAAGAGCTTTGATTCAGCATCCCCTAGGTAGAGACTGGTGGAGGATCATGTCGCCTACGCCTCATTCACTTGAGGATATCCGGGCGATGATCCGCAAGTTTGTCGATGAGCGGGACTGGAATCAGTACCATCGCCCTCTCGCCCTTGCTCTGTCCGCGTCGATTGAGATGGGCGAACTGCTTGAGTTGTTTCAGTGGAAGACAGACTCGGAGATTCTCAAGGCTCTCGAGGACAGGGAGTATCGAGAAGCGCTCTCTTTCGAGATTGCCGACGTGATGATCTACTTGTTACGCTTGGCCGACAGGACGGGCATCAATGTGGTCGATGCGATTGTTCAGAAGATGAAGAAGAACGAGATCAAGTATCCTGTAGGAAAGTGGAATGGGAAGGCCCCGGACAAGTTCAGTCAGTCTGATTCCCGATGATTCCGGTGTACACTTCAGGCCTGCGGTCCTTGAAGAGGTCGTTCCTCTCAGATATCATCTTGTTTCGAGCGTCAGCGGGTTTGATGTCTGACCAAGTCACGCCAGCCTTTTCTGAGGACATCTGTCTGAGCAGTTCTCCCTTTGGATTCGTTATCTGTGAGTTGCCCGTGAACGTGAGTCCTCGTTCGGTTCCAACTCTGTTTGCAGTGGCAGTGAAGATACGATTCTCAATTGATCTTGTCAGCATTGCCTTCTGGCAGTAGGGGAGTACCAAATTGGCAGGGTGTAGGATCACCTCAGCGCCCTTGAGCGCTAGGACTCTTGCCACCTCCGGAAAGGCCCAGTCAAAGCACACCATGACGCCGTACTTGTCACCCTTGAACTGCACCACTGGAGGTTCGACATTGCCTGGAATGAAGATGTCCTTCTCGTTGAGGAACAGGTGCAACTTGCGATATGTGACTATGTGCTCTCCGTCTGCAAAGACGGCTGCTGAGTTGAAGAGCCCTTCCTCAGTCCGCTCGCAGATCCCTGCAACGACCATCCGACTCTTCTTACTCCACTCCATGAGGACTTGTGATGCTCTCCCCTCGCCGATGACTTCGGACAGCTCGTAGGCCTCTTCTCTGTTCGCGAAGGCATATCCCGAGTTGCAGAGTTCCGGTAGGACCAAGACCTCGACCTTGTCGTCACTGGCCTGCTTCAGGATGGCCTTTATCCGCGGGATGTTTCCCTCAGGGGTCTCCACACTCGGAGCCATTTGACCCACTGCAAGACGGACCATGTCAGGTTATCTCCTCGGTGAGGGTGCATGGACTAGAAGAGACCGTTCCTCATCCCTGTCTGACAGTCACAGCTTGCCTCCTTCGGGATATGACTTATCATCTCGAAGGTGAGCTTCCTCACACGCTCAACATTCTCGGACATTGTCCTCAGTACCATCTCATGAGTGACGACTTCCTCGCCATGAACATCATAGTCAGTGGGCATGGAGATGTTGACAAAGCAGATCCCGGCCTCTCTGGCAAGAGCGGCCTCCGGGTACGCAGTCATCCCAATCACGTCCCACCCATTGTTGTGGTAGAAGTGAGACTCTGCCGCAGTGGAGAAGCGTGGGCCATTGATGCACACGTATGTTCCCTTATCGTGGACCTTGTACTTTATCTTCTCCGCAGTCTCGACGGCTACCTTCCTCAGTTCAGGGCAGAAGGGCTCCGCAAAGGGCAGATGTGCAATGGTTCCGCCCTCGAAGAAGGTGTCCTTTCTGGTCCCGAAGGTCCTGTCAAAGAGCTGGTCTGCAATGACGAACTCCCCAAGCTTGATCTTGGCAGGCTGGAGGCTGCCACAAGCAGCGGGGCTGATTATCCTCTTAACACCCAGGGCTTTCATACCCCAGATATTGGCTCTATAGTTGATCATGTGTGGTGGGATGGTGTGTCCTCTGCCATGTCTGGCCAAGAACGCAAAGGTCCTGCCCTTGACCGTACCTGCAATGAAGTTGTCAGAGGGAGCTCCGTAGGGTGTAAACACCTTGACCTCAATCGGGTTCTCAATCACCTTTGAGTCATAGTTCCCGCTGCCCCCAAACATTCCTATCTCGATGGGGAGCAGGGATTGGAACGCCTCATTCTGACTCCTGTCAAGAGGCACCGCTGATAGTTTTGCTTCGAACGCCACTTGTGCACTCATCCTTTGTCGGTTCTAGGTAGTGCTTCTCACTACCCCCTAAAATAGATGATGAAATCATTGCGTGAAGATGCTGAGAGAGAACCACACCAGACGGTTACTTCTTGAGCTTCCAGTAGTTGTCTTGCGGGTAGATGATCAGTCCGAGATAGCCCATGTGGGCCTTCACCTTGGAGAGCTCCTCGTCTGAGAGGACGATGTTGTTGTACTCTCTGAGATGCTTCTTCAACTCCATGGTGCTCATCTCTGTGACCTTCTCTCCCTCAAAGACCTTGGATATGAGTGAAGTCATGTCTTCATAGAAGTTCCAGGGCCATATCTCCCACGCCCAAGAGACCTCGACACCGAAGTAGTCGGGAGTGAACTTAGATCCGGCGATATGCATGAGGGTAGCGCTCTTGACTTCTGCGGGATCATGCTCCTTGATGTGCTCGACTGCCATGGTGAGGCTTTCGCCAGTGTCCGTAATGTCGTCTACAACAAGGACTCTCTTTCCTTTCACGTCACCCACGAGCGGGCATGTGAGCCTGGCCTTTCCGTCCTTTGTTGCTGTGACCCCCCAATGGTCAATCTTCACTGAGTAGAGCTCCTTCACTCCGAGAAGGTCACACTGTATTCTGGCATGAACCCAGCCTCCCCTGGCAATTCCGACAATCACGTCCGGTCGCCACCCAGACTTCCTGATCTTGATGGCAGTCTGATAGGCATAGTTGTGAATATCGTCAAAATCCAGAACGTAGCATAGAGGACCTTTCAGTTGCATTTTGGCAAGCCACCGAGAACTCTTCTCGAATTGAATCTGTTAAAAGTGTGCTCATTGACTACGTGAGTGGAGGTCGTCAACAAGAGTAATAGGCCCGTGGTGTGAGGGGTCTTTCGATTGCAATGACCAGCAAGAACGATTGTGTGGGCCAGGCTCCTCGAAAGGTCGTGGCTCGTGTGATTAACCAGAAGGGATACTGCGCCATAGGTCACAAAGTGGGCGATGTCATCGAGTTCGACCACTTCGGAGTCAAGGGGGACATCTGCATCAACGCATTGTTCACCATGCTGCCTGTGGTGTACGCCATGATGCACAATTCCTACTTCCCGTGGGCAGAGGACCAGTGCAAGGAACTCCATGCATGTCCGGACCCCAACAATCCTGTCGTCTTCGAGTTGGACAGGTCCGAGTTGATGGAACTGAAGGCGTCTGGCTAGGTCAGGACTTCAAGCCTAAGCGAGTCAAAGATCCCCGGCACGAACCTGACCCTGACTTTCAGCGTGTCACCGGTCGCCACCTTGACAGACCGTGTGAAAGGAAGCACGAGGTCTCTCCAACCGTCGTCCATGGTGAGAGTCACTCCATCCACAAGGGATGCCTCGAACGCTCCCGCCAGACCGTGGGCTGTCCCATCGTCGACAATCTGGAATTCTAGAGTGGTGTCTACAGACTTGGGTTCTCTCCTCTCAGTGAGGTCAAAATACGCAAGTGTCTGGAGATTGGCAAGTTCCACGATGTCATTTCTGTCAGATGTCTGCGGAACTCTCACAAACTCAAGTCCATGAAAGGTGAATCTCTCATAGAGTCCGCTGGCACTCACAGGGATTGCATACACTTGCACGCTTCGCGGAAGCATGGTGCCTTGTGGCTTGAGGATCTTCTGCACTGCATGATGGCTGGCCGGCACCTGCTGTTCGATCAGCATCATGGAAGAGAGCATCTCACACAGAACCACATCGGCTCTGGCATCCGGCTCGAACTCTGAGAAGTGGCAGTGTTTGAATTCTATGACATCTTCGTAGCCGTTTGCTGCTGAGGCTCGCTTTGCGTAGTCAATCGACTCCCGTGACACATCAATGGCAATGACCCTCGATGCACCGGCCCTGGCTGCCATGAGAGCCAGGATTCCGGTACCTGTTCCGATGTCCGCTACTACGTCGCCATCTCTGACGACAGTGTGGATTGCTCTCCAAAACTTGTCCAGTCTCGACTTGTGACTGAGAATGCTCACTGCATGGAGGAGCGAGAAAGGTGTTGCGTACTCTCTTGTCATCTACGAATTTCCCCTAGCGTAGCCTACTTATAACAAAAATGTGGGCAACCTCTCGGAACATAAGCAGTGTTCCGGTCGTTGGAATCCAGAAAGGGATGCAGTAACTTTGCATGAGGAATATGTCCAGTCCGCTAAGAGGGCTCTTGAGGAAGGAAGACCCCAAGACGCGATTCATGTCTTGGAGCCCCTCGCGGACGACGGTGAAGACGACCCCGAACTCCTTGTCTGTCTTGGAATTGCGTATGTCCAGGCTGAGATGCCCGAGAACGCAGTAAGGATTCTTGAGCAGGCTGAAACCATGTTGGAGGACCATTGCGTGGTCAAGATGTTCCTCGGGCGTGCCCTCTTGGCTCTGGGGAAGTTCAGTTATGCTGAGGACATGTTGCGCGAGTCTATCTCCCTTGACCCCAACGAACCTGAGGCATGGAGTGATCTGAGCCGTATCCTGTACCGACAGAGGCGATACAAAGAGGCCCTGCGCCTCTTGGAGGATGGCGTTCATCGCTTTCCTGATGACCCCTCCTTGATGGGTCTCTATGCCCTGACGCTCTACAGACTAGGTGACTACACTGCTGCCACAGAAGAGTGGGCACGAGTGCATCGCCTGCGACCGGATCTCATGGCTGCAATCTCCAACTATGCCTACCTCCTACTCCTCCAAGACCGGACCTTCGAGGCCTCTCCCTTCGTTGGCTATGCCATGACGATGGACTCCGGTGACTATCGTGTTCTTATCCTACAGGGCGAGATGCGTTTTCGTTCAGGAGATCTTGATGCTGCCACCGAGTCCTTCCTCCGAGTTGTGGAACAAGACCCTGAGAACATCGAGGCCTTGTCTAGGCTTGCTCTCCTATTTCACATGGCAAGAGATCACGAGATGTTCCGGCACTATCTCAGTCGTGCAGAGATGCTCTTGGGGCGAGACCCTGAGTCATGGCGTGGTCTCTGTGAGGCTTACTCACGATTGGGAATGCCTCGTCGCTATGTGGAATGCCTGATATCTTGGACTCAATATGACAAGGGTGCAGCGGCACCATGGGTCGCTCTGGCGGCTGAGTATGATAGACAAGGGCTTATTGAGAGAGCACGCAATGCCTGGCGAGTCGTCTTTGAACTTCGGGGATACGTGAAGATCAGATGTCCAAAGTGTGAGGATGAGACACGCTTTCCGTATGATGAGAACTTGGGCTTCGATGTGTATCAGGATACTTGTTGCCGGTCCTGTGGAAAGACCATCAATATGCCTCGGGGCCTAGCGACCTATTGATGAAGGGACCGAGTAATGGAGAACCGACGATATCCAACACATCCCTACCCCGGAGTCGGAGCCATCGTCGTGGGACGGAAGGGTGTTCTCCTGGCACGCCGCGACAAGGACCCCGGCAAGGGTCTCTGGAGCTTCCCTGGTGGAGGCATTGAGCTGGGCGAGACGCAGGAGGAGGCAGTCATCCGCGAGGTGAGAGAGGAAACCGGTGTGGACTGTGAAGTTCTCTCTCTTGTTTCAACAGCAGATCTCATCACGATCGACTCGTCGGGAGCCATCGAGTTTCACTATCTGCTGAATCACTATCTGGCACGGGCTCTGTCGGAGGACACAAGACCCGAGCTTCCTGACGGAGAGGTGGGATGGTTCCATCCGGACAGTCTTCCGCCAGACATGGCTAACGCCCGAATCACTGCACTGATCCACTCCCTGCGTGAGGACATTCTTAGGTTGATGGAAGCCATAGATGGCGTTGACATATGATACAGATATTGCTTTTCTAACAGAGCCAAGAAATATAAGAGCAACATACGACTTGTGAAAGACGACGCAAATCCTTGGGTTAGGATGTGTAATCAAGCAATGTTCAGAACAATTCTATCACTACTACTGGCACTAGTGATTGCTGTTGTTATCGGCGCCTTTCAGATCGTGGGCCTTGACTTGGCCGCGATTCAGGCCCTCCTTAACAGCTCATCAGTCACTGCTGACCTCATGCTATACGGAGCTGCGCTGTTTGGCTCCCTTATGATACCATACTCAGCTGCGACTTCCGCAGTGCCACTCTACGCACCACTCGTTGCGCTCGGCGTGGCTGGCTTTGTGGCTGGCCTTGTTTCAAAGAGCGGCGTCCGGATGTTCTTCGTTTCAATCATCTCACTCGTCCTGTTCTTCTTGGGCTACTATGTCCTGTTCCTAGCTGGCGATCCTTCCAACGCGAGCCAGATGTACAACATCGCAAGGAACATGGTGATTGACATCGGCGTTGCATTCGGTCTGCTGTTCATTCCGGGCGTCATCGGCGCATCTCTGACGGCAGAAGAATACTAGTACTCTGCCATAGAATCTTGGGGCCTCGTGCCCCTCTTCTCCTTTTTTTTTTGTCAGGTCTTCCAAGTAGATCAATTGACAATGGATGCGAACCGTTCAGAAATCATGTCAAGAAACGTATCCAGACGGTCTCTCCGTACGAAGGCTCCAGCTGCCATGGGGTGGCCTCCGGCCTCGACCTGTGGACGTTCTGCCTTCTCGTTAAGTATGTCCGCAACTTCCACGAACACTTCTTTGAGGTTCAACCCACGGTCCACGAGGTACTTGTGTGCGCGGCCCGAGATCTTCACAAACTGACTCTCACTGGGAGTGTTCCTGCTCACGCCGATGATGGGCTTGTTGATCGGGATGATTCTGGCCCCCTGTGCCATTCCGATGACAATTCCTATGATGGTTTCAGGGGTTTCCGGGTCATCGACAAGATACATGCCCTCCCTCTCCGAGAAGCCATCCGACTCCAGACGCCTGAGAGCCATGGCAAGATTCGCTCGATGCTGAACGAGCAACGCTCGCCCCTCTGTGATGGCATCTTGATCGCCCAGACAGACTCGCACTCCCACATCGGGTCGGCGGTTTCTCCCACAGGCATTCAGCAGGGTGGAGAACTCCTTTGCACTGCGCATGTCGGTTCTCTCTGGTCGCTTTGTCAGGATGATGACATCTCCGACGAGTCCCTGCGCCACCCTCTCGTCATCATAGCTCTCGAGCACCTCTCGAATGAGCATCTGGACTACTGCCTGCTTCTCGCTTGGCTCCAGATCGACCCAGACTCTCCACTCATCCACATCGTTCTTCATCTTCACTCCTGCCTCATCAAAGAACGCGAAGCACTCTTCCTCGACCCCTGTGATGCCTGGGAGGTAGGGGTCTGTCGCGTACTGGAGAAGATAAGGTAAGGGTCTCGTGTTGATGCCGAAGAATGTGAGGTCTCGAGTGACTCGAATGTGCCCGGCCTGCTCACCAGCCTCAAGGATTGCTCTGTTAATGCCGGTGAAGCCCTTACCGTAGTAGTCCTGAAGGTCGCCTGTGGCGCCAACAATGGCCAGTTCAGAGAGGTCGACGTTGCTTGGTGAGAGCGCCATGGCCAGGAGGAACGCTGTGCCTGCTCCTGACAGTTCATAGCTTCCGCTGATTCCGTGGTGGGCAGGATTAATCTCAACAATCTTCTCAGATTCCACGGGTTCCCTGTTTGCACTGTCGTCTTGGGGCAGGTGATGATCAAGAATGATGACCCTGTCAACACACTCGATGTCCGAGATGCGGTCCCTTATCAGCGAGACCTGTCCTGTCCCGAAGTCACTGAAGATGACGAGGTCCGGCTTGTACTCCTGTACATCCTCCCTGACCTCCTCAATGGACTCGGAGTTGATCTGATGTACATTCTTCCAGAGGAACTCCTTGTTCTCTCGTTCAAGAATCGTGGCCACAATAGCAAGAGCTGAGATGCCGTCTGCATCGATATGGGAGAATGCATAGACTCTCTTTGATTGGCGTACCGCATGTGCTGCCTGAATAAGCAGTGGTACCATGTCCTCAGGCAGTAGGTCGAGCAACTCATCCATGTCTGTTCAATACAATTGCGGCGACAGACAATATAAAATGGAAGCTCTGCTCAGATGAGCAATTTCCCGGTTCTATTCTGCCACACGGAAGACCCTAGAAATGGCCAGAAAGACTATGAGAAAGACGCTTGCCACTGCGCCCAGTGCCTTTGCAATCTTCTGCCAGCTACGCAGAGGGATCTCCATGGCCTTCAGTTCATTTGTCACCCTCTTCAGGTAGATTCTTCGCTCGGTATAGAGTGCCTCCAAATCGTCGGTCTTGAGTGCGAACTCGGACCAACTCTCATAGAGTGGAGGCTGAGGGTCAGTCTTGAGCCATTCATGCCATAGTTTCAATAGGTCGTCCCGGTGCGTTGACGGGAATCCTTCAATCGTTTCGCGGACCTTGTCTTCCCAGTTCTCATCGATCACTATTGTGCACCTCATGTTTTCCCAGCAGAGGAACACACTCACATCGTATGGAATGTTATTAAGTCTTGACTGGACTGCGTTTCTGTGCTGTTCCGACGCGCGAAATGGCCAGCAAGACCTATTCTTCGTCTGTTGTCGTATATACTATGAGGAATGCGCAACTCTCATGGAACGTGTGACCGTGTTAGACTCGACTATCTTATCTTCGCCAACTCACGGCTCCATTCCTTGATGTCATTTCTGAGTTTGCCCAGGTCTGTAGGACTAATAGTATCGACGCGACCGTAGGTCTTGAGGATGCGTGTCCATCTCTGCATCTTGACTATTGTTGAGCCGGCGACACCACGGCTCTCAAGCATCGAGGCCGCCTCGCTGATCTTCTGCGCAAGGTCGCTTGCGATGACGCCTTCTCGAATCTGTGTTTCTAATGTGTCCAGCACAGCCTGGTACGAGGATACTGCACCCTTCTTGGCAAGAGTCGCCGGGCTGGTCTCGACAGGGGTTGACTTAATCCCCTTCACGATGCCGATAATCTCGTCAAGTTTCTCAGAGTTTGCGTTCACTGTGATGGCGAGGTCTGAGGTGGCCTCTTGGACTTCTGTGACCTTTGAGATGACCTCAATCATTCTGTTGAGCATCTGAGTCAGTCTGTCAATCGCACCATTTATCTCAGTGAGCTTTGCTCGCAGGTAAGTGTCTTCTTCGCTCATGATAATCCCCTGTCTATGTGGGGCGCCGACTAGGGCACACAACGCATGTTGTGGACCAACATTGAAGATTAAACTTTCTGTGGCATGTGTATCAGAGCTCGTTTCAAGTACACAACCTAATACTAATATTGCGCTCAACGGGCGAAGGTTTCTTGAGATACCTCTGGAGGTTGCATGTGTTGTATGTAGTTCCCTACAAGAGTCGACAAGTACACGAAGTCACTTTGGCCAAATCCAGAAAAACCACTATGAGGTGGCTCATCGACAAGACCAACGGTGCAAGGACCTATGCCATGCGACACTTTGTCATCGCTGCCGGAGGGATCGTTCCAGTTCACTCTCACCCCGAAGAGCACGAGATTTTTGTTCTAAGTGGCTCCGCCAAGATGCTTGGCTCGGGTGAAGGTCTTGTGGCAAAGAAGGATGATATCATCTTTGTTCCCTCCAATGAACTACATGGATATGACAATACCAAGGGCACCGAGGACTTCACCTTCATATGTGTGATTCCACTTCTTGACAAGGATTAGGCTGGGGAACAGGTTTTTCTTGTGATGTTCTCCACTCAGCAGGAGCTGATGTCATGAACCTCGGTAGTAAGAAGCTCTGGATCTTCGACGTTGACAATACTCTGATTCGTGACGCCGAACACCCAATCCCTTTTTCTGACGCGTTGTCCCTATGGTCTGCTCTGGAGGAGAAGGGAGTGGCTCTCGGGATACTCACCAACGTTGGGCGCTTATCCTCTCGACAGGTCCATCAGGCCGTCACGAGGGCTGGGTTTCACATACCCGTGGATCGGGTCTTCACCGCAGGCTCTGCAGCTGCGGCATACGTCCACAACAGGTCTCCGGGAGCCAGATGCTTTGTCATCGGAGAGGGAGGAGCCCAGGAAGACTTCATCGCACGGGGTCTGGATGTGACCAACAATCCGCCAATCGAGTACGTGGCTGTAGCTGCTGATAGGGGAATGACCTTCAATGAGATCAACTTTGCCACCAAGATGGTGCGGGAGGGTGCTGAGCTGATCTGCATCAGTGGAAGCAGGGACTACCCAGGAGTGTACCTTGGCCATGAGGATGTGTACATTGGAGAACGCTCCATCGTCGCGGCCATTGAACACGCCACAGGTGTGAACTGTGTCGTTGTTGGCAAACCCCTCCCTGAGATTCTGATAGAGACCGTGAAGATACTCGGTTTCACACCAGAGGAGTCAGTGATGGTTGGTGATAATCCTGCGTCTGACATTGCAGGTGGGAGGGCCGCAGGACTGGCGACGGTTCTAGTTCAACGACCTTACAACATAATCCACTTCGAGTCTGGTGATCTCGACACTACGCCCGATGTGTCTGTGGACTCGCTAGAAGAGGTCATCAGTCTGCTGTAGGTTGTGGTCTCTCTCGTGACGTCCCCCCGGATAAGGTTTGAAGTCGACCGTGCTGGACTGCGGATCTCAATGATCGTGCTTGAAGACCTTCGGACGGGAAAGTCTGATCGCGAGTTCGAAGCGTACGAGGCCGATCTGTTCGATGAGATTCGGTCGTTGATGACACTCGATGAGGTCAAGAGCGACCCGATATTCCGCTCCTACAGAGACCTCTACTGGACATTTGGAATGGATCCCACAAAGCTCAGGGTTTCAAGTGAAGCACTTCTTCGCAGAGTACTCCGGGGCGAGAACCTGTGGAGGATATCGAACTTGGTAGATGTCGCCAATTTGGCCTCGGCGTATCACAAGATTCCCATTGGGCTCATCGATGACTCAAAACGGGTCGGAGATCTCGTGGTCAGGACTGCCCGTAGAGGCGAGGTGTTCACTCGGATTGGGGGGAAGACGCTGGAGTGCCGAGGGCGTGAGATCGTGCTTGCTGATGAAGAGAAGATAGTCTGCTTCGGCTATGCTACACACGACTCTGAGATGACCAAGGTTTCGAAAGAGAGTGAACGTGTCCTTGTCTTGCTCTATGGTTCTCCTGCTGTGACAGGATCCGTACTGAGTGATGCCTATGATAGGACGGCCTACATGATTGATAGTTGGGTGGACTGTCGAATGTCCAAACCTATCACCTTTACATCCTCGGACTAGAACTCCAAGAAAGGCTGTCCGAGAACCACTCGCTCAAGAAGGCTGTTCTTTGTGGCCTTGTTCACCATCTTCTCGAACTGTACTTTGAGTCTGGCCTCGTCGATGTATTCCGGTTCCTTTATGCCGATGCTCTCAATCACCTGCATGAGCATGTATTCAAAGTCATACTCCAGATAGTCTTCCTTCCTAGTCTTCCCGCGTTTGGTCACTGGCTTCTTGACGCGTCTTGCCAGTCCTTGGCGTAGAGCCTCGCGAGTCTCGGTCAGGTACGTATACATTGACTTCTCGTAGGGGAGTCCACCACTCCTCACCAGCTCCTTCAGGAAGGGCAGTCCATAGGTCCGACGTGCAATGGCCTCGATCCGCGCCACAAAGGCATTCATGATATCCTCGTATGACAGCATACCGGCCTTTCCGCGAGTCTCAAAGACCTTCTCCGAGTCCTTCGCACTCTTGAACTTCTGCTTCTTCTGCTGCAGTATTCTTTCCTGCTCGCGTCTTGCCGCCTCATCAGCTTTCTTTTTCTCTTCCTCGAGGCGCTTTCTCTCGGCTTCTGCCCGCGCTTTCTCAAGGGCCTTCTTCTTTTCCAGCCGTTTCTTCTCAAGCTCTTCCAGCCTACGCTTCTCCTTTGCTAGGCGCTCCTGCTCGAGCTTCTTCAGCAACTTCTCCTGCTCAGCTCGAAGTTTCTGCATGTGCAGCTGAACATCCCGCTCGGTCAGGGTTATGTGACGTGTGAGGAGCCATCTGACAGCAATGTTGTTGACCTTGGGCTTCAGGTCTGCCGATGAGAAGATGAAGTTCGCAGTCTGTTGTCCGGGAAGCTGGGTGATGATCTGTTCTGATTCCTTCTCACCTGCAATTGGTTCAAGGATTCGTTCCAGCACCTTCAGGGACTGTTCACTGCTGATTCGACCCGTGGCGATGGTATTGAACTGCTCAAAGGCCTTGTAGTCAATGTCCTTAGGACTCTGTGTGGCAATGAGACACTCAATCCCATACTTTCGGGCCTGTCTAAACAGGAGAAGGAAGGTCTCCTTGGGCCCGGGTGCTCGCATACCAGCAGGGATGAAGGGTGCTGCCTCATCTTGAAATATCATCATCCTCGGTTTCTCTGAGAAGCCCTGCCGAAGCATCCATGAGTAGAGTTGGTTGAGGACAATGGAGATGAAGAAGTGCTTCTCTTCCTCGCTCCTGAGCGTCTTGAGGAATATCACATTGATGGGTGTTCTGCCGTTGACAGGTTTGGTGAGATAGTCGAAATCAATCTCGCCCTCCTCTTTGAAGAGCAACTGTGCAGACCCTACCGTGAGACTCCGGATTCTGGTGGCAAGGGTCTCGCGCTCTGATATCTTCATGAAAGGTTCCAGATCGACCTTGATTGTTTCCTTGTCTGCCACAAGCATATCGGCCAGCTCGGACAGCTCATCAATCTCGGTCATGCCATTCTCCCAGATTGACCTGAGGGTCTCATAGATCACTGCGAAGGCCTTTCCTTCCCATGAGCGGGACAGGCCACTGACCTTTGTCAAGACCTTGACCAGGGTGCGGGCCGAGTTATCGAGTAATCGGATGATATCGTCGTGGTCCGCCTTCTTGTCGGGCAGTTTCAGCGGGTTGATAGAGATGGCCAATCCCTTGCTGCTGGCAGGTGTGTAGACTCGGACGATGACCTTCTTCATGTATTCCTCCAGTCGTTCGGGAGGCACTCCTTTCGCAGCGAGTTCCTTGGGGTCTCCAGGAATCATCAGGGAGGCGATGTCCCCCTGCGGGTCGAACGCCAAGATCGGGATACCCTGGAGCGCCGCTTCTTCAAGGATGCATTTGCTCAAGACAGTCTTCCCGGACCCAGTGGACCCGAAGACACCGCCGTGCCTTCGTAAGAGGTCTACACTGATCTCGAACTTCTCATCAGTTCGTTTTCCTTCTTCGCCGACCTTGAAACCGAGCCAGAGCTTTCCTTGTGCCATACGAACCACCTTCCCGTGACCATCATCATCTGCTTTTATGAGCCTTTCCAGTACGGAGGGCCATCTTGACTGAGTCTAGAAAGAAAGTGGGACTGGACGAGGAGATTCCCCGTCCACTCGTTGAAACTATTCACTGCCTATGGGCTCGTACCGTCTGGATAGGAAAATCACAATCATCAGGACCATCACAAGGGCAAAGACTACCAATGCTCCGGCTGACCATGCGTACGAGTTTGTCAGGGTCCGGATGAAGTTCAGGGCGAAGTTCACTCCTGCCATGATTGCACCCAGCACCAGAGAAACTAGCATGAACCTTGATGTCATCTCCTTGACCTGGCCGACTTCAGCACCCGCCGCAATCTTGCTGCCCCAGATGACAAAGACGAACAGGAAGATGTAGGCGATCACGATCATGGTCCCCATGTCGAACAGGTAGCCCTGAACTGTGACATTATCGGGGATAGTGTCGTCGAGGAGCAGGCCGTAGACAAGAAGTGTTGAGATGGTCGACATGAATGTGAGCATATTTGCATACATCTTGTCGTTTGGATGAACATAGCCGGTAAGATCGGTGAATGTCGTGATTAGGCTGATGAGTAGAACAACGCCTAGGACTACAAGGGCTATCAGCCATCCATAGAAGGGATACTGCTCTGCGCCCCCGGTGATTCCTTGACTTTCAATGAAGTACTTCAGGAATATGACCACACCGAGCATTGTGAGGCCGATACCAGAGAGTACGTTGCCGAATGTGTTGAGACGAACCATAGTTACCTCTCCCATACCTCAGGGTTTCTAACCTGAAAGGGGTTCTGGTTTCTATTAACGTTTGTGTGTTCTGGCGCTAGTACACTCTCACAGTATCCTGCTCGCAAGCTTGGCAAGGCTACTGTTTCCATTTGGCGTGTTCAATGACAAGGAATCTGTTCTTCTCCTCCTCGTTCATCAGAGAAGTAGAGATCTCGACTTCAACACCGAGGGTCTCCAGTGGCCTTCGAACACTACTCACCAATTGATTCGCAATGGGGATTCCCGGGAACGGAAAGGCCATGAGGACCTGTATCTTCCCATCCGAAGCCTCCACGTTCTTGACGATTCCAAGCTCTACAAGGCTCGCGTTAATAGCCGGGTGCATTACCCTGGTCAGGAGTTCATCAGCATTCTTCTTCAGTTCTGTGTCCTGCGTCGTTCTCACCTTCGTAAATGAGGGCCGATTGGAGAAAGGCACGCCCGAATCGAAGGAAGCGGTCATGTTCCTCTTCTCACATCCTAACAGATTGTGTCCTGTTGTTTTATAATGTTGAGATAGGACACTGAACCGTGCTGGCACCATCCACCTCATTGTCATCCTGCTGATTTTTCATCAAACCGGTCTTGAGGATATTCTTAAATGCCCCTCGACGCGTAGAGGGAACCGTTTGTTGTTTCCGACCGCACAGATGGTGGCGTATCACTGACGCCGACCACCAGTCGGTCTGAGTGTCAGTTTGTGAGGTATGACCAATGGGCATTCCACATAAGACAATACCACGGGTCGAGTACACTCCTGTTTCTGTCAGAGACATTCTGACCACGATGAAGTCGATCTCTGAGTTGATGATCGACCTTGCTTATTCCGCCCTCTTGTTCTCAAGCAAGGAGTTGGGAGAGTGGGTCATGGAACTGGAGTCTGAAGTGGACAGGTTGGGATATCTGCTCTTCATGACTCTGTCTCTCTCTGTTCGAGGGAAGACAGACGCAGAGCTCTCTGTGGGGCTATTTAGAGTGTGCACATCTGCCAACCGGATATCCGATGCTGCAGCGGACATCGCGTCTCTGGCTGTGACCGGACAAGAGATTCACAGTACCATCAAGGCCGCCCTTCAGAGGAGTGAGGAGCGCCTCGTCACGGCTCGCGTGGGTGATGGCTCAGAGATTGCTGACCTGAGCATCAGTGACATCAATGACAAGTTCAGCATCGCTGTTGATGTCACAGCAGTCCGAAGGGATGGTTCGTGGTTGGTGAACCCTCCCTCCGATTTCGTGGTTCGGGCAGGTGATGCCCTGTTTTTCAGAGGTACCATAGGTGGGACCGCACGGCTCTACGAGCTATCCACTGGGGAACGATCACTGGAACCTGCTACAGTCGAGGAGAATCTCACAGAAACTGTGAGGTTGCTTCTTGACATGAAAGAGACCTCCGAGTTCATGGTGTCACTGGCCTATGCGGCTGTGTATAATGACAGCAAGGAACTCGCAGAGGAAGTGGCCGAACAAGAGGACCGGATTGACAAACTGCACGAGGTCCTCGGAAAGGAGACCCTGATCATGGAGGGAGATGCCCTACACCGATGGACCATGATACGCGTGGCCAACGCCCTGGAGTCGATTGCTGATGCGGCGTGGGAGATGGCCATGGTTCCTCTGAGCGGTCTAGAGACCCATCCTGTGATCCAAGCCATAGCTCATGAGGCTGAAGAGATAGTCACTCTGATTGATGTGAGTGCCGACTCGCCCCTCGCAAATCATACACTCGGAGAGCTTGCACTTGAGGACAAGTACGGAGTGTATGTTCAATCAGTGAAGAGAGCTGGGCACTGGTTCCACAGACCAACTCGCGAGTTCCGTCTTGCAGAGGGTGATGTACTGGTTCTCGATGGGTACAGGGATGGAATGCAATCTATCCGGGCCGACCTTGGACTCGAGTGATTAGATTGTGAGTGAGGAGGCGCCCGGAGAATGGTCCATCAACCGCGACAGAGCAATCGCCTGTCAGAGGTCTCCAAGGCGGCTTCATCAGTGATGACACAGCTCGCCAGGGTTTCGACGGTCTTCAGATCAATTCACCGTCCGGGGGCCTTCTTCCGGACCTTTCGACAATCCGCGGCGTCTTTGGCCTTTGACCTCGGTGGGTTGGTGGCAGGCCTTCTGATGGTCTCTTTCTTCAGCACCATAGCCAATGTCCGGTGGGGGCTCCTCATCTACCCTGGCATACTGAGTGCGCGCGGTGTCATTGGGGGTATCTTCTCTGGGCGCCTTAGCAGCGGGCTTCACACAGGCAGTATATCTGCAAGCATGACTGAGAACACTCGCGAGTTCGGTCAACTGTGGCGGGCACTGATAGTGCTCACTCTTGAGAGCAGCCTCATACTCTCCAGTTTCGCGCTGCTGGTAGGGGTCACGATTCTAGGGCTCCAAATCGTTGACATAATCTCTATACTCACAGTAGTGACAGCCACCATGGCCGTCTCTCTATTCCTTGTGGCTCCCATCACAGCTGTGGTGTCCTTCAGGTCATTCAGGCAAGGAATGGATCCTGATGTCATAGTCTATCCGATCATGTCGACAGTGGCCGACATCACAGTGACCATTGTCTACGTGGGAATGCTGAGCCTGTTCTACTCTTTCAGTGTCGGACCGCTGTTGACTGCCGGACCGGCCCTTGCAGTAGTGTTTCTTGCTTTGCACTTTGTCCGGACTGGTTTCAATGAACCTGTCTTTCGGGAGACTGTCGTGGAGTCCTTCCTGACCATCGTCATGGTCTCAATGATTGTCAACGTCACAGGGACTGTACTTCAATCTGTCAACGATGTCATCGGAAAGCGCCCTGAGATCTACATCATCTATCCGGCTCTTCTTGACACGATGGGCGATGTGGGCTCGATCGTCGGTTCCACTGCGACCACCAAAATCGCCTTGGGGTCGTTGAAACCATCACCTTGGTCCATAAGAGACCACTTGAGAGAACTCTTTGCGACCATGTTGGCGGCGCTGCTCATGTGCTTGGTCTATTCAGTGATAGCGTCGTTCCTTGAAGTTCTTGGCTTGACAGGTCTCTTGAGTCTCATTACTGTCCTGTTGACCACCGCTCTCTTCGCCTCGGCAGCGATGGGAGTCATCTCGTTCACTGTGGCCATACTGACTTACAGAAGAGGGTGGGATCCTGACAACTTCGTCATCCCAATCGAGAGTTCGTTGGCCGACACTGTGACCTCCGTGTTCCTCTTCATTGCTCTGGTCTTGCTAATGTACTAGTGTCAGTCCTCGTCGCCAGCCCCAGACCTGCCACTACCTCTTGTTTCTCCAAGTGCGGGCTGCTTCTTGCATGGTGCAAGACTATTGTCTATCAAATAGGCCCCTCAGGCATGACGGAGAACAGAAGGATGACAACGGGAAAGAAGAAGAAACCAAGCGCTCAGGAAGACCTCAATGAGATACTATCAGATTTCTTGCAGTTCTACATCTTTCTGCTCCTCAGAGAGGGCCCCATCCATGGCTACGGTCTCATGAAGGCCTTCAAGCAGCGTACTGGCAAAGGCCTGAGTGCAGGTACGCTCTATCCGTTCCTCCAGAAGCTGGAACATCGAGGTCCCATCAAGCAGTCTGACGAGTCAGTTGGTCGGAGGCCAAAAATCGTCTACTCGCTGACCCGTAAGGGGAAGACCTTCTGCAATCGACTCTTTGAGAGGTTTGCCGCCATCACTGCATCTGCTCTTGAGCCGAACCTTCAGACCTGTGCTAGTTGCGGGGTCAAGGTATACGGGGGCCACCATGAGGTCATCGGCGGGCAGACCCTGGCATTCTGTTGTTCGCACTGCGCAGCAGCCTACAAACGCGAGTTACAGGAGTAACCCAGATTCGCGGTGCGTAGTGGCCCGTACTCAGGATTGCTGACCGCTGACCTGTTGGCGCGCCCAGACACTTAGGACATTCTCACTCAACACCGACTCATTGTGTAGTGTTGGAGCTGCGTCTTCTGATAGCGTATATGATGAGAACTGCGCACATCATGCCCCCAGCCGCAGTGAGAGGCACAATGAGCCAGAAGCCTGCGTCCACAGTGGGCGTCGTGGTCGTAGTGGACGTGTTTGTGCTCGTCTCTTCGAGATGAGGAATGGGTGGAAAGATATCAATTGCGTAGTCCGGATTTGGTGGCTCCTCCGAAACCAGCAGCAGTCTAGTACCATTCGTTACGACATCGACGCTGAAGGTCAACACACCGTCTTGAAACTCGAAGGAGCCCAAGGAAGAGTTCGCGTCAAGAGAGTGGACGTAGTAGACACCGTCGGGAAAAGAGTACTTGCCGAGATCCACGGAGTAGTCAAAGGTGCGAGACTCGTTGTTGAAGTTGCATATGCCCACCATCAGCGTCTTATCGTCTATGGGCCCCTGTGTGATGAGCATGTTCTCAGTGTCGCTCGTTGAGATCGAGTTAGTGATGTTCAGGAATCGAGCGAAGGCCCGGACAAGATCCCGGTAGTATGCTCTCAGCTCTGGTTCGTTGTCATAGTCGTAGGTCTCTGATGTGGTGTCGGAGTCAGTAGACAGATGGAGCGCACCAGCGTAGAGTAGCCACCCGCTCCCTGGTGCTGAGGAGTCATGATACAACAGGAGTGAGGAGTGGTTGGTCTGGTACGGCGTCCCGTTGCCATAGAAGAGGTATGTGTTCCCTATTGGATGATGGTGGGTCGTCAACTGGGACCCATTGAGGAACCATCCGACGTGGAAGGGCGCATCGACGGTCATGTTGAGTCCGAGTATGTTTGGCTCTGTGATGTTGAGCAAGACATGTTCGTTCAACATGAACTCAGTGATACCACTCTCCACATCATACCTCGCACGAGGACTGTCGGGGCTCAGCTCATCCTGGATTCCTCCTAGGAAGATGACATTGCCCCCATCGGCCACATACTGGTTCAGCTTCTGCACTGTGTCATTGTAGTGCCAACGGTCCGTCACGAGTACGAGAGAGTATTTGGACAGGTTGACATCCGTCTTGGCAAAACACCTCTGGTTGATGAGATCATACTCGGTAAACAGACGAAGGTGGTCGACATGCGTCATAGCCTCACTAGTCTGATAGCCATCACCGATCACCAGGACCTCCGGGGTGGAGTTCAAGGTCGGAAGCATGTTGAGCTGTCCCGCAAGATTGTCAATGTAGGCAAAGAGTGTGCGTCCGAACGTGTCCGTGCGTGTGTGACCCCAGCTCCAAGTGTAGCTGTTGTTGTTGTCAGGAGCCCAGTCGAAGAATCCCAGACCGTCCACTCCCGAGACATAGGAGGCCCAGGTCTCGCGTCGTATCTGCTCGATGCTGCCCTCTTTGTAGTAGAGGCCATCTCCTGCCTCATTGAGGAAATCCCATATCGTCCCCCATATTGTTATGAAGAAGGGTTTGTCCGGTAGCGAGGCCCTGTATCTCCTGATGGTCTCGTAGAGCAGCCACGGATCATCGCGAGCGTAGTAGCAGTCCATGGTGAGGAGGTCACTCTTGACCTCGTACACAGGGCAGAGGTCTCCAGTCAGACCCCACGTTGGAGGCATCATGAGAAACTGGGTGATAAGGGCGTGAGGAACGAGGCTCTTGACATAGTCATAGGCGTAGTTATAGACCCAGACTGTCTTGTTGCTCAACCATTCTATCTGTGTGCGACACTCGGTCTGGTTGGTTTCGTACAGTGGGCGGAGATGCATCCCCGTGTCCTGATAGTATAGGTCATCGTACTTGGCAATCTCAGGTGCTACTTCGCTATAGATGTCAACATGGCGGATCCAAGCCGGTTCCTCGTCACCGAGAGTCACAGCCCACAGACTCGACGTGTTCACGAGTTTCTCGGGAGGTGGTGTGCCTGTGTCATCATATGAGGGAGGCGGCCCCAGGTTGAGACCCCACATGATCGACTCTTCCATCCATTGTCTGACGGTGTCATTGTAGATGATATCCAATGGATTGCTGACATAGTCACTCCACCAGCCTGTAGCGTGGTTTACTCTCACACCCGCAGCTGCCATCTGGTCGATGTAGTCAAGATCATCAGGGTTGAGTTGTCCCCCCGACACCCAGATGGTGAAGTTCCCTGTGATGAGCTCATCCAGTCCAATGAGGCCACCATGGATTGTGTCGATGGCTCGGACATCACCGATGGCAATTACCTGACACACAAGAAGACTCACAATGACACACACTACAGGTTTCTGACGCATCGGTTTCAACTCGTTGTGAACCAAATCGGAACTACTTGCGGTCGCCAACTAAAAAGGTTTGCAGACGCGTGACTTCTCTCGTTTCTACGTTTCTCACATCCACTCGAGTGGCGTGTTGTCCAATGATTCTTCGATAGTGGCCGACCAAATGGCTCTAGAGCCCGAGAGAGAGCTTTAGAACCTCAATGTTCAAGTGGCCAGCCTTGTGAACAGCACCACTCTTTGTGTTCGTAAGCGTGACTTCTGCGGGGCTGAACAGTAGGGGGTCCACCTTGTAGAAGTCGAACCCTACACTCTTGAAGAGGTCATAGAAGGGCGTTCCGTACTGCTTGGAGGCTGACGACGGCACCTTCTCTACCAGCTCGTCAAGTCTGTCGTCTTCAGACGGCTCGACATCGTAGTGCGTCCTTCCAGCATACAGTATGCAGTCATTGGTGACACCCATCGCACGGCCGTCATTCTTGGCTATCGGGGCGATTGGAGCCGTACCCTCTCCTCTCTTGATCTTCCACGGGTCAAACTTCAGTTCGTGCAGCTTGTGGACACCAACCTCGACAACTCGTGCAGATATCTGGACTGACCCCACAAGGCACGCCGTTGGAGCCACAACGACGTAGAGATTCGAGGTGGGCACACCACACTTCTGTGCGATGTACTCCGTGACACTCTCGGGCGGAAACTCGCGGGTCTCAAGGACAATCACTGCGACATCTGACTCCTCACTGTATCCCAACTCCTTGTACAGTTTCTCGACGCTTGATAGCGCTCTCGCTGGGCCCGAAGCCATCGCGAAGAACTTGTCGACCTTCACTGTCCATCCTGCATACTGGGAACAGAGTGTCGCCTCTGTGACCTTGTCCACCTTGACCGACACCGCGGGCAGAGTGATGTCGTCCACTGTCATCTCGGTCATCGAGACCTCTCCAAAACCACCGAGACAGATCTCACTCACCAGTCTTCCTGCCTCATTCGATCCCGCGACTTCAATGCCCGCATCGAGTACGGTTGTCCCGTTGGACTGGTTTGAGACCTTGCATTCCAACTCCTTGCTCCGCTCAGCAATCTCTTCGAAGATCCTGAGGGCTCCCCTGTTCAGACTCACGATTCATCAACTCACCAAATGTGGATTCAGAGCCAGCCTCGCATATACCTCCATTCTTGACTCTTCCTCGGCAAGGTCTCCTACAAACTTCACCCACTTCTCAGATGCGGGAATGTCAGACGGGACGAAGTCCGGTCTCCGGTCTTTGAGATATCGGACATAGTATCCTGTGAACTCTCTCTCTGAGCAACCACTGTACTTGTATGTTGGAGGTAGTGATTTCACGGGACCGAGCGCAAAGAGCATGCCTCTTCTCGCCTCGGTGCAGGCCCTCGGGCCCAACTCACCACACACCATTATTGAGCCTCCCCTCATTCGCGAAGCGGCCATCTCTCCGACACTCCCCTTCACTGCGATGAAGCCTTTGCGCATGTGGAGGGCCATCTCACACCCGACGTTTCCAGCCACATACACCCTTCCTCCCGTCATCCCATCCGGGCTGCCGCGGTACGCAGCACAGAGATAGTCGCCAGCATCACCCTCTATCTGGATGTTCCCTCCGGACATCTCCGCTCCCGCCCATGAGTCCACTGATCCTGTCACCGTGATTCTCCCTGCGATTATCTCAGCACCGAGATGCATCCCCACATCCCCCTCGATCCTGATGATGCCTCCATTCATCCCCTTGCCAATGTACTTCACCCTTCGGAGGTCACCTCTCAAGACAATCTCTGTCTCTTCCGGTGTGCCTCCAGGAACACCCTCAACCTCGAAGAAGTCCCCCAACTTACAGAACTCTCTTCCCTGCAACAATTCCATCTCCCCAATCTGTGCGGGTGTCTTTCCTGCGAAAGCGCTCGGTGTGATAGTATCAGCCTCGATGGGGATATCGGGGACCTGTTTGAGGGTCACGTACACTGTCATTTCTCCGAACCCATCTTTGGTCTATTGCGAATCCAGTAGATAAGGACTCTGAGTCTCGTTTCAGGAAGAGAAATAACATGGACGCATCATTGGGCATTGACATTGGAGCGTGGAAGAATGGAGATCAATGGTGTGCCGATTGATGACACCTTTGCAGAAGCCTTCAGTATGCATATGAACAGGACGATAATCACTGCCTATGATGCGGATTGGGCACGAACAACGGCACTTGAGACAACTGGGTTTGGCACATCTGTCATCATGACTCCTGCAGAGGCGGGTATCGAGTATGTACTTGGTCCCGACGACACTCCTGACGGTCGACCCGGTGTGAGGGTGATCTTCGCCACGGCAAAGAAACAGGGTGTCCAAGAACAGCTGCTGGCTCGCCTGGGTCAGTGTGTCCTCACAAGCCCGACGGCATGCGCTTATGATGACACTCCCAACGCCAAAGAGACCTATCCCGTGGGGAAACTGATAGCCATGTTTGGCGACGGTCATCAGGTGAAGAAGGGGCCCATTGGTGGTCGCGTGTTATGGCTCGTGCCTCGGATGAGCGGCACCTTTGTCATCCAGGAGTCCTTTGGCCGGACAAAGGGTGTTGCAGGCGGCAACATCATCTACTTCTGTAAGGATGTGGAGAGCGGCATGACCAGTGGGAAGGCGGCTGTCAAGGCGATTGAGGGAGTTGAAGGCGCGTATACCCCATTCCCTGGCGGTCTGGTCGGTTCAGGCTCGAAACCCTCCTCGCGATACAAGGCGCTCCATGCGTCCACGAATGAGAGGTACTGCCCGACCATGAGAGGAGTCGTTCCTGACACATTCGTGCCGAAGGACTGCGACTTCGTTGTTGAGATTGTCATCAACGGTCTGACAGAGAAGGCCGTGGCCGATGCAACAAAGACTGCCATCCTGGAGGTGTGCAAGCACAAGGGGGTCATCAGGGTCTCTGCGGGCAACTTCGGAGGTGCTCTGGGCAAGTACAAGATTCATCTCCACGAACTTGGACTGTAGTCTGATCATGAATGACCAAAATGGTGAAAGAATAATGAGCGGTGGGTCTGTGAGAGTCCTGCTGACTTCCGGCAGAACTCTCGGTCAAGGACGGGCAATGGAGAAGGGGAAGATGACCGATGATTATCAGAAGGCTGTTGCCGTCTGTGAACTCGACACGGCATCGATGGAATCACTGGGCATCAAGAACGGTGACCCCATCACAATCCAGACCGAGCATGGGCAGACTGTTGTGTGGGCGAAGCACAACAAGAACCTCGAACCCGGAGTTGCTTTCGTTCCAGCTGGACCCTACTTCAACCTCCTGCTGGGCTCCTACACGCAGAGCACCGGGATGCCCGGTTTCAAGTCATTGTCGGCCTCCATCACTTCGACTCCTGACGCAAGCATTCTCAGCCTGGTCGACCTTAGCGCGTCTTACAAGGAGGTGAGAGAGTGACCGAGTCCACTGAGACTTTCAAAGATGTCCCCTGCACTTTCTGCGGTTGTCTGTGCGATGACATCGATGTGCAGGTTGAGGAGGGCCGCATAGTCAAGATCACCAATGGTTGTGCCATCTCGAAGGAGCGTTTCCTCGGCCACATGGAGAACAGGTGTCCTTGGCCCTCTGTGAAGGGAGAGAAGGTCTCTCTCCAAGAGGCAATCGAACGGGTAGTCGAGATAATCGCCTCCTCGAAACGCCTTCTGATCTACGGCTTGAGTTCCACGGAGAACGATGCCCAACGTGAGGCCTACAAGCTGGCAGAACTCGCCCACGCCGTGGTCGACAATACGACTTCTGTCTGCCATGGGCCGACAATACTCGGGGCTCAGGAGTCTGGAAAGGCGGGGGCCTCTCTTGCTGAGGTCAGACATCGCTCGGACTTGGTGCTCTACTGGGGAGCGAATCCTGCTGCAGCGCATCCGCGACACATCCCGCGCTATGTTCGTCAACCAGGTGAGTACATACAGGACCCCAAGGAGGAACGGAAGATCTGGCTTGTGGACATTAGGGCGACAACCACCTCTAGGATGGTCGATCGGTTCATCAGGATTGAACCTGGCACCGACCTCGATGTTCTTCTGACACTACGGGCCTTGATACGCGGACACACGCTCGATGCTTCTGAGGTTGGATGTGTCAGCATCTCAGAGCTTGAGGAGATGGCCACCGCCATGAAATCTGCGAAGTATGGCGTACTGTTCTTCGGTCTGGGACTGACACAGACGAGAGGAAGACATCGCAATGTTGACGCAGCCATTCGGTTGATTCAGGACCTCAATGCGTACACTAAGTGGACCATGATGCCCATGAGGGGACACTACAACGTCTCAGGAGCCCACAAGACATCCACATGGGTGACAGGGTACCCCTACGCTGTCGACTTTGCTCGAGGGTATCCACGGTTCCAACCCGGTGAGTACACGGCAGTGGACATGCTTGCCCGTGGTGAGGCAGACGCCCTGCTCAACATAGCTTCAGATCCGGTGGCTCACTTCCCCCGTGCAGCTGTGGCCCATCTCATGAGAATACCTGTGATCAACATTGACCCGAAGATCAACATGACTTCGACGGCGGCAGAGGTCAACATTCCCGCGGCAATCGCGGGAATAGAATGCGATGGTGCTGCCACGCGGATGGATGGTCTGCCCCTCTACCTGAAGAAGATCGTGGAACCTCCTGAGGGAGTGATTCCTGACCGTGACATCCTGAGAATGATTCACGATTCTCTACAGAAGGTGATGAAGAAGTGACAGCACAATTGGTATTGAAGAACGGAGTGGTCTTCGATCCCGCCAACGGTATCGATGGAGAGGTCATGGACATCTGTGTGTCGGACGGGAAGATCGTAGAGAAGGTGTCAGGAAAGGCAAAGGTGATTGACCTCAAACACTGCGCCGTGATGCCCGGAGGCGTTGATCCTCACTCGCACATTCTTGGCTCCAAGCTTGGTATTGCACGACTGATCTCGCCCGAGAGCAACAGGCACCATCCGTATCCCGCCACCCGAAACACTCGCTCGGGCGTAGCTGGAATCATCCCTTCATCCTTCGCCACGGGCTACCTGTATTCGGCAATGGGTTATACAACCGTGATCGAACCGGCACTCCCAGCTGTCAAGGCTCTGGGGGCGTGGGAAGAGATCGATGACATCCCCGGTCTGGACATTGGATTGCTTCCGATGTTCGGCAACAGCATGATCACCTACAGGTACATCCAGGACGACGACATCAGTGGTCTTGCTGCATACATCGCGTGGACCATGAAGAAGGTCGGGGGAATGGGTGTCAAGGTGGTCAACCCCGGCGGGACTTACGCATGGGCATATGGAGGGAATGTCTGTGGTCTTCAGGACCCTGTTCCACAGTGGGACGTCACACCGAGGAAGATAATGACCAGTCTTGCAGAAGCTGTTGCAGCACTGGGGCTCCCTCATCCTCTACACCTTCATCCCAACAACCTTGGGCGACCTGGCAACGTCGAGACCACAATGCAGCAGCTCGACGCCCTGAAGCGAGCCAAGATTAAGGGAAAGGACAGACGAGCAGTCCACCTTGCCCACATGTCCTTCGATTGCCTCGGAGTCGTAGAGGACGGGATGGCAAAGTGGAAGGATGTTGCTTCAGGCGGGTTGACCTTTGCAGAGTACTACAACAAGAACAAGCACTTCACAGTGGACCTTGGCCAGATCACCTTCGGTGCGTCCATGACGATGACCGGTGACGGGCCGTTCCAGTATAGCCTGTATCTGATGTCCGGAGGGAAAGCGAAGTGGTCAAACATCCCTGTCGATGTTGAGCTTCCCGGAGGTGCGGGCATCGTTCCGTTCACCTTCGAACCCAAAAGTCCAGCCAACTCGGTCCAATGGGCCGGTCCTCTAGAGTTCGCACTCAGCGTCAAGGATGTATGGCGTCTAGTGATGAGCACGGACCACCCGAATGGCGGGCCGTTTCTGAAGTATCCTCTTGTGATATCGTGGCTGATGAGTAGAAAGCAGAGGGACATCTGGCTTGAGATGGTTCATAAGAATGCCCGCGAACGATCAACTCTTCCAGAGATTGAGCGAGAGTATACACTGAACGAGATTGCCATCACGACCAGAGCTGCACCAGCGAAAATCCTCGGCCTTGAGAAGACCAAGGGACATCTTGGTGTTGGTGCTGACGCGGACATAACTGTCTACGGTTTCAATCCGGAGAAGACGGAGCTCGCGAAGCGCCCAGACCTGATACTCAAGTACTTCACTCAGGCGAAACTCACTTTCAAGGGAGGTCAGCAGATCTCCAAGAAGGGGATTGTGGGGAAGCAGATCCCGTCAAGAGTCCTATCTGTCCATCCTGAGCTCAATGATGACCTGAGCGCACGAATAGATATGGAACTTGAAGAGATGATGGACAAGTGGTTCTCGCACTCATTCAGCAACTATCCCGTACCGATGAGATACAGGCAACACCTGGAGATTCCAAAGGTGATTGATTCGACAGCGATACGGGCGTAGGTCTCAGGATTAGAGAGAATTGCCGGCATAGTGGTCACTACGCCAGCTCTCTCCACTACAGGCTCTCTACTTCGCCTTGACGATGTTCTTGGCTTCCGATATGGCTGCGATCGCGTCGTCCAGTGTCGCTATCGGCTCCTCCTTGCCCAGGCAGACATTGATGAAGTGTTGGGCCAACTGCTTGTGACCCCAGACTGCAGGACCTTTCGATTCCAGTTCCCAGACCTTCGGCTCGCCCTCGCCTTCAATCAGTTTGACGACATTGTTCCAGTAACAGTAGATCTCCTTGCCGTTGTTGCCGTAGATCTCGAACTTGCTCTCGCCCATTCCCTGGGCAACGCTGGACCCCATCTGTACCGTGCCCACGACACCATTCTTCATCTTCACGACGCCAACCGTCTGGTATCCTCTGAAGTTGTCCACTCCCTCGATCTCCATGTAGTTGGGATGCCATGTTGATTCTGCGATGTCACTCTTGAAGATGAACCTGAATAGGTCGAGTGACCATACGGAGAGAGTGAAGTCCGGATAACCTCCAGCCTTATCAAAGTCCCAGGCCCAAGAGGTCAGCGGCCATTGCCCGGCGAGGTCCTTGGCCGGGATGAGTTCCCTGAACGCAAAGCCCATTGGTTCACCGATGGCACCATCATCCAGGAGTTCCTTTGCCTTCCTGTAGTTGGGTGTGAATCTGAAGTTGAGAATGGGCATGACTGTCACACCCGCCTTCTCCGCCATCTTCTTGAGTTCCTGTACCTGTTCCACTGTGGGGGCGACGGGCATCTCCACATAGACGTTCTTGCCCGCCTTTATGGCCTTCTCAGCATACACATAGTGGAAGGGTGTCGGTACAGCGATGCAGACTCCATTGATGCGGTCATCGGTCAGTGCATCATCATAGTCGTAGAATATATCGATGCCGTACTTCTCTTGCTGCTTCTTGGCATACTGTTCGCTCTCTGGGCCCTTGGGGACATCGAGCTTGACGGCGATGCCGACCAGCTTTGATCCCTCAGCCTTCCTGAACGACGGTACATGAGCTGACCCTCCGACGAAGCCAACTCCGACACAGAGCATTCCTATTTCCTTTCCCAATCTCCTAACTCTCCAATTTCCTTCTGCGCGAATGCAGTAGGCAATAGGTTGATAGTATGACCATTAAGTCAATCTAATCAGCGATTTAACTCTTCGTTCTGATGTCGGCAAGAGAGTATCCGTCAGGAGGGATGAGTCACGTCGCCTGAAGCACGCGTCCGGCAAGGAACCAGCTTATCTCTCCCGACTGTTCGTGAGGTAGGTAGTAGATGGAGTTCTTGTCGTAGAGGAGTCTGACACTTGCAGGGAACTCCTCATTCTCGTCCTCGAAGATCAGCAACACCTTGACCATCGGCAGGAATGATATCTCGAATCCAGCATCGCCATAGTCCATCCTCTTTGCGCCGAGTCGCTCAAGGGCCTTGAAGAGCTTCTCCTTGTGTTGAGCATACACCGACACTAGTCGTCCAAGGTTCTCTTCGTCGAAAGAGTACCTGCATGCTCACGATCCTCTGAG
>Ga0164310_10000214_pt1 | contig 29844 bp, 35 predicted proteins | sample GuaBasSedimGuay1_FD_121795 | JGI IMG/M metagenome (GOLD analysis project Ga0164310, IMG submission 121795) | Subseafloor sediment microbial communities from Guaymas Basin, Gulf of California, Mexico - Guay1, Core 4569-9, 0-3 cm | ecosystem: Environmental > Aquatic > Marine > Hydrothermal vents... | reverse complement strand
TAGGGTTGAGCACGAGAGGGGGCAGATGCAATCAGGGGGGCAGCAGGCGGCGATGCCGGGGGGGCAGCAGAGTCAAGGGCCGCAGAAGGGCATTTTTAGGATGATTGTTGATGGAGATGTGCCTTCGAAGAAATTGGATGAGAATAAGGAGGCAATTGCTGTTTTGAGTGTGAGGGCAGTGAGCAGAGGACATGTTTTGATCATACCAAAGCAGGCTGTTGTGGATGCTAGGAACTTGCCTGCGAGTGCTTTGACTTTGGCGAAGAAGATGGCTAGAAAGATGCCCTCTAAGTTGAAAGCGGAGGCTACGGAGATACAGACTTCTAGCGCGTTTGGGGAGGTTGTGGTTAATGTTATTGCGGTTTACGACAAGCCTGTTGGTGTGACTTCTCCACAGTATGATGTTGAACAGAAAGAATTGGATGAGGTTTATGATTTACTGAGAGTTGTTAAAAAGCCCAAGGTCGAGAAGATTAGAAGAAGGTCAAAAGCAGTTCCTGAAGAGGAAGTTTTGAAGTTAAAAAGAAGAGTACCATAATTATCAGCGCCACCATGAATGCTGGGACGAAAGGAATGCCTTGTTTGATTAGGACTTTTTTATTGTGTTTCTTTAAGAGTTGAATATCTTTTAGTGAAAGACCATGGACTGTTTTTTTGATTGTTATTCTAGAGTTTATTCTTACAGGTTTTTCAAGCCAGTCTCCCTCAGTTAGTTTGCTTGGCGGGAGAAGGATTAGCATGCATTTGTCTAGAGATGCAGTGTAGAGGTAGACTAAAGGTATTAGTGAGAGGATTAGGAGGAGCATGAAAAGAGAGTTTATGAATGAGAGAGCTATGGAGATGGCGAGGAGTGCGAGGGAGATTATTAAGATCTTTTTGTTGTGTTTTGTCTTTTTTCGGAGTTCTTTTGAGAATTTGTTTCGGTTCTTTGCTATTATGAGTGCGCTGTAGATTATGCTGTAGACTGCGCCGACTAGGAAGAGGAGGAACAGGAAGATTAGACTCAGAGTTGCTAGGTCGAAGTAGTCTTTATAGGGTAGGATTATTCCGAGGCCCATTAGGAGTTTTGCGTCGCCGCCTGCGAATGCTTTGATGTAATAGAAAACGTAGGCTAGGGCGAAGAAGATTGCGAATGCTGCCAGGCCGAGAAGGAAGAAATGATAGTCCTGGTTTATTGTTGCGTAGAATGCGCGGTATGCTAGAGCGAAAGCGATGAGTGAAAAGTTGAGCCAGTTTGCGACTTCTCTAGATTTTATGTCTTGGATTGTTGCGAAGAGCGTCCAAACGAGAGCGAGTGCGAATAGGAAATAGTATTCTTGCATTGAAAGTTCAAGAGAATAAGTTTTATTAAGGTTCTTATTTATATGATGTTATGAAAAAGGGTGTTATCGGCGGAGAAGATTTTAGGAAGTATTTCTTCTGGGTTTTTGTGGTGATATTATTCGTAATGTCTTATTTTATTGTGAAACCTTATTTTATCGCGTTGGTGAGTGCGTTCATCCTTGCTTATCTTGTTAGACCTGTCTCTAAAAGACTAGAGAGATTTGTGGGCAAGTCTTTTTCAGCCATCATTTCGATCGTGTTAGTAGTTTTGGTTATAATTCTGCCCTTGGTTTTAATTGTCGGGGGTGCTGTGCAGCAAGGTTCTCATTATTTGTCTCAAGAGTCTATTGAAGGATTTCTGGAGGGTGTTTCTTCATATCCTTTGATATCAGATCTTAATTTAGATTTTGTTGAAATCAGTGAAAAGGGAGTCTCGTTTTTTATCTCGCTTTTGAGTTCTGCTGTCTCATATATGCCCTCTTTGATTATTAGTGTTTTCATAACTTTGTTTGCTATGTTTTATATTCTGGCTAACTGGGATATCTTGTCCAAGAACCTTAGGAATTATATTCCATTTAGGGATAGAAAAAACACTGCTGATGAGATCTCCAGGGTCACAAATGTTTTAGTTTATGGAACATTACTGATGGCGTTTATTGAGTTTGGTGTGGCATTCATCGGATTTTATTTTCTAGGAGTTGAGTTTTACCTTTTGCTTTCTCTGTTGATTTTCTTTTTTGCGTTCATTCCAGCACTTGGGCCTGCGCTTGTTTGGGTGCCTATGACAATTTATTATTTTGTTGTGGGAGACTATTTCATGGGCGTGAGCATTTTGGTCTTAGGACTTATTTTGAGTGTTGCTATTGATGCAGTGCTTAAGTCGAAGATTCTCGGGGGTAAAGCAAAGGTAAATCCTCTAATAATTTTGGTGGGGATTCTAGGAGGAATCCCGGTGTTTGGAATCTTTGGGTTTATTATAGGGCCCTTGATTTTGATTTACACGATAGAGATCCTGGAAGAAGTTATAAAAAATAATTAGTCTTTTTCGTTCTTTATCTTGATTTTCATAGAGCGTTGTGAGCCGCCCTTTTTGTAAATGTTGTACTTGGCTTTAGCTTTTTTATCACGTTTTGTTTTTCTTCGAGAAGTTGGATCGTCACGAGCCATTTTATTCGCAGGAGAAATCGGTACAATCGAGGTTACATGTGACGCCTAGTCCAGGGTTGGTGCATTTCACTGTTTTATCGTCAATTGCGTATTCGCTGCAGCAGTAAGTTATTTTCACACTATTGTCACATGCGCTCTGGCACGCGGTTTTGATCGCTGTAGCTGTTGCAGTGTCTGTGAATGGGTCTGTTGCGCCCCCAAGGTCTTTAAAACCGCCTTTAACAGCAAAGATGATTGCCGCTAGGACGACTACTGCTAGAATGATAACGACTAGTGTTGACATTGCGATTTGGAATGCTTTTTTGTTCATTTTGAGATTAAGTATTAAGCTACAAATTTACAGCCCACTTTGGCGTCACATGATTCTTTGACTGCAGGTTCCTGCTTACAGATGGTTTCTGCATCGGTCTTTAGTTTACATGACTTACTAGTGTTATCCCACTCGCATGCTGCTGCGGTGGTGCAAGCTGTTTGTTTTTCTGCTTCGTTGTTTCCTTCTATTCCTGTGCAATCACTTTCTTCTTTCAGACAGCCAGATGGAACTATAGAGTCACAGGTTTCTACTATATCCTTGCTATGTATTTTGGTGTCTCCCTTACCTTGTTCTTTCAGGGTCGCGCAAAGAGTTTCTTTTGCTGCTTTTACATCATCTTGATTGCAAATGAGCTTGTTATCCAGGCTGTTCTGTATTCTTGTGTCTTCGCAGTTCATATACTGCGTTTTCCCATCAACCTTGACTTTCTTGAAGTCTTGACAGTATCCATATTCGTTGTTTTGTAATGCTGCGCCGTCGCAGGCGGTTACGACTGTGCTTATTGAGCTTCCACCGCCGAAGATATTGATTTTTTCCCAGAGGTTTTCCCAACCCATCGAGAATCCGAGGATTAGTAATACAAGAACTACGATACCTAGAACGATTAAGATTAACGTGCCTATAGATAAGTCTTGTCCACGCTTGTTAAGCTTGTTCACCAACTTTTTCATGTTTGAAATAATGATGTTTTGTTTATAAATGTTTTGAAATTGGTCGAGCTCTTTATGAGGTTTCTTCTTCTGGGGGTTCTGGCAGATTTCCGATGAATGTTTTATCATAGATGTATTCTGCTGATAGGAGTTCGTACCCTTCGTCTTCAAGTTTTTCATCTATTTTTATTCTCAGGGTTATGGAAATAGTATCTTCGTTGATGTTGGTGTTTTCTTCTTTTAATTGGGGTTCTATTAATCTTAATTCAGGGAGAATGTAAACGTTTCCGGTCTTGTATTTTGAGAGCTCGCCCTTGAGGTTTTGGATAAATATTGTTTCTGGATTGCTATCTAGATTCGTGTTTTTTGCGGCGCTTGTTGCGGCGGTTTGAATATAGAGGTTAATTTGAGATTCTTCTGCATAAACACTTTCTAGAATCGAGGCTCCCTGTATCATGAGTTTGACTTCTTTTCCTTTTGTTAGGAAGGTTAATCCCGCGTAGCCTACAATTAGAAAGAAGACTGCGGTTAGGATCAATATTGCTAATGGAGTGTTTGCTTTTTTATTCATATTTATTGGCCCTCCATTCGTTGTGGTATCGGTTTGGCACGCACATCATTAGCCTGTTTTTGCCAAGAAAGGTTGAGAACGTCGAATAGAGTTCAGGATTGGTTGTGAAGCATTTTTCAGAGCCGCCTACATGGTATTGTTTCCAGTAAGGGACTATTTCAATGGTTTCGCCGGGGAAGTAGAGTCTTATCCACCAGTGTGTTGTGGCCCCCTTTTGAGGCATTAGTTCTTTGAAAGCTGGCTCAAGATTGTTCTTGAATAGTTCAACAGCCTTTCGGTTGCTTTCATCACCTTCTTGCATAGCTAGAACTTCTGCTAGAGTCATCTGTTTTTCTTCGAATGTGATTTCTTTGTTAAGGACTGCTTCAAGGCTTCTCTGCAAAATAATATCTGAGTCGACTCTCTCATTGTTTTCTTTTGATGTTACGATTGTCAGGAGTTCGCCGAAACTCTCAGAGGCTTCTTGTTTAGCGGCTATCGCGAGAACGCTTAAGATGAGGATAATACAAAGAAAGAAGAGTATGAACATCGAAGCCATCCAGGTTATTGTTATGTCGATTGCGGCTTTTTTATTATTCATTGAGGTCCTCCTGATAATTTGAGGCCGTGGTTATTTTGACTATTAAATCCAGAGGCTCATTTTGGAATCCGTTTGAGAAGACTTTCTCGCGGTAGCAGACGGCGAAGTGTTTTTCTTCTGTTTTAAGAGCGCACTGAAGTTCTAAGTCTTTGTCCCCTGTGGAATAACTTGCTAATTCCTCTTTTGAATATAGGTCTATTACTTCTATTTTGATAAAGTAACCTCCACTTTCTTCTATGACTTCTTGACTGAGGTGGCAGGTTTCAAAGATGTTGAAGTCTTCTGGAAGTGGCATGACTCTTGAATCTTCTATTATGCAGTCCGCAACTCTTAAGGCGAGGATTCTTGCTTCCTCTGATCGGATATCTGTTTTTGAGTTGTTGAATATCACAAGCCCAATTACTAAGGCCCCTATGAGAAGGACCCAGATGATTACGTTCCAGGGCGAAAGGATTACTTCATCGCCTTTTTTGTTGAATAACATTAGACTTTTACTGTTAGCCTCCTTTTTTGTTTGTCGACTGTGAATTCGCAGTCTTCTGTTTTGGTGAAGAAAGTTGAGGTGCTGCCCTCCCCCTGAGTTACTCTGACTAGTACTTTATTGCCTTCGCAGTCTATGTTGATTTCTGGTTCGACTTTGGTGTCTATCGCTATCTGGTAGAGTTCTGAGAGGTCTATTTTAATTGTTGTTCCCGGTTTTGCTGCGTCAATCAAGAGTGCGATTTGTTTTGCGTGCCCTTCTTCGTAGAGTGTGGCGGCAGTTCCCACCCGTGAGATTCCTAGAATCATAATCGCGATTACTATAACATTTAGCACGATGAATATGACTGTGCCTGTAAGAAGTGCTGCGGCCCCCACCTTATTTTTCATAAATAAGGTTATTGAATGTTCTTAATAAAATTAACTTATCTGTTCAAAGTAGGTGTTTGGTTATTGTTGAAAAACTCAGCTCGGTGCCACTCGCGTGGTTTTAACGCCTTTTGCACCCAACCCTCCACTCCCAGAGAGTCGCGAGCAATTTTTCACATTGCGTTTTCCACGCTCGCGATCATTTATCGCAAAAGGCGTTGTAAACTGGAGACTGCGTTTTATGGTGCAGTTTCAAAGCTTGTGCAGTCGAGACTGTTAAGCGTTTCTATATCGTAGGGATATATTGTCGGGGCCGTGTAGGTGAACCCTTCAGGGTTGGTCACTACGTAGACTGCTCCCCCGAGTACTGTTCCTCCCGCAACGCCTGCCGCGGCTACTGCCACTCCTGTTGAGGCTATGCCTATGGCTGCGGGGATTGCCGCCAGACTTAGTCCACCTGTGAAAACACTTCCTATGATCGCACCACCAATGATTATTCCTGCAAGAGCGACAGTCCCCCCGGTTCCAAGACTTGCAGCATACTGTTTCCATCGACCGTTAGTTCGCATTTGTGTAACTATGACGTATCCGTTTTCTTGTGAGAGGTCGACAGCCCAATCCTCAAATTCCATATCTTTTAGAGCAGGGTTTTGTTTTTCTGAGTCCTGTTTTTTAATTTCTTCGAAAAGTATTTCTGAAGCTTGCCAGCCCTCCCACCCAGTGTATATGTATGAAAGGTAATTTTTTCCGTTGGGATCTTTCTTTTGTTGAAGGTGCCTATAGAATGAACCGTATGGGACTTTTTGGACTTCTTGTTTTACTTCGTCATCGAAAGCTAGTCTTGCACAGATTAAGCAGTAATTTTCTTCATAAGATTCATGAGGCATGAAATTTATTTTCCCTTCACCGAGCATTTTGTGACAGTCGTACATAGAGTCTGCTATTTGGTCCATTACTGCAATTCTTGTTTCTTCATCTCTTTTTATTTTTACTTCAGTTACTGGGTTTTTGCGTGTGGGTAATTGGAAGTCGTCGCAGTGTTCTCCGGACTTTGTAATGCAAACTTTTTCGGTTTTACATTTCAAGGGGATCACATCCTTGCCAATCTCCCATGGGCCCGCGTTAAATGTTGCTCTTTGTACTACCGAGTTGTGGCAAGCCTCTTTGTCTATTGCGCTTTTCCAAGGGATTCCGCCGAAGAAAATTATTATCACTACTAAAAAGAGCGCAATGCCTACCACTGAGATAATTACTGGCATCATCATTGCTCCTCTTTTTTCCATGTTCTTTTTTATGAATGCTTTTTTATATACTTTTTCAAATTAGGTCGAAAAAGTATACGATAGCAGATATGGCTAATAGGAGGAGTCCGAATGCAATTATGTATGGGAGATTTTCTACGAGGCTTTCAATTACGGCTTTTTTGTTCATTGTTCTATCACGTAAACCCCTTCTGAGAGTTTTGCTCCTGTTCTAGTAAATAGTTCTTCTCCTTTCGTTTTTGAGTCTTTAATCGTCAGTAGAAAATCTTTTATGAATAACTTATTATTCTCGCTTAGGCTTCTCCCATGTCGGTCATTACTGTAATCTGAAGCGCCTCTCCAGTTTTCTTCAAAGTCAGGTGACCAGAGCCACTGGTCTGTGAACTTAAAGAAGATTGGCGTTGTTGTGGTTATCTCGATCCATCCACGGTCGATGTCTTTTCCAGCATTATATGGGTAAACTGTCTGGTCAACGTATTTGAGTTTTATTCTCGCAGGGCGTTCTTTGAGTTCTATTGATCTTTTTGTTTTGCCGCCTTCCTTAATCAAAACAAATTTTTCTGTTCCGATGCAAGACCTTGCTTCTGTCCCTGCGCAGCCCCTATCTTCACAGAGGCATAGGCAGAACTTTTCGTCGCAGAGGTTTGAGAATTCTGATGAGAAAAGGAACCACTTAGGTGCATAGATTACAAAATGTTCTTTTTCTTCACTTGTTTCTTCTGCTTGTTGCAATAAGGGTACTATTTCATTTAATTCTGCATCTGCTTTTTGTTTGTTAGTTTGGTCTAGGAAATAGTTGGCGATTATTGACCCCAGATATATGAGGATTAGAATCGCTATTGCTGCCGCGACTAATTTTGCTACTTGGCCGCCGGTTAAACCGACCATTGCTTCTGCTTTTTTGTTCTTCATTTTATAGTTTTGCCCAGTGTGGTACGCGAGCGAATGAGCGATAGGCGTCCCAGTAGTCAAGTCGGATCCAAGGAGTCAATTCGTCATCACTGGGCCAGTCTTTGTCTATAAACTGGATGTAGTGTTGGATGTAACCTTCGTTATCTGCTTCTATGAAGACCACGAATTCAAAGTTTTCACCTCCAGTGGCGACGCCGATTTTGTTGTAAGTGTTATCTAGGGGGCTCTGTAATTCTATGAGCTTTGATTTCTTGTAGTTTCCTTCTTGAGTCATTCGGTGAGGGGACAAATACGAGTGTTCGGGACTTTTTTCTATTGGGCTGACTGGACCGCCGCTATAGCCTGTAAGGATGTCTTGGCCTTCTTCAGCCCTTAGGTTTACGTGCCAATCTTTGTCTAGACTACTTTTGGCTAAAGTGTTCAAGCTTTCGGTTAGGTAAAGGTCAATGTTACTCTTTCTCTTGTTTCTTATCAGTTCGTCAACATTTACGTAAAGTATTCCAGAGGAAATCCATCTTGGACCTATGTTTATAGGTATTGCTGCTGCTGCTTTCCGGTATTCGTGTTCTGTTGTCTTGAAGTCTTTGCAGAGTTTTGCTTTGGTATGGAAATATGCAAAGTTAAGGTTTAGGAGATCTTCGAAAGCAGGTAGGTCAGGTTCCGCCTCGTAGAAAAGATTAGGTCTTTCTTTTGAGCCTACGCCCTTCATCACTTCTTGGTAGATTACTATTGAACCTCTTAGAAGTTTCCCTATTTCTTCGTCAAATTCATTATTCTGTTCTACTTTGATTAAACCGTCTTCGATGTAGATGTTAGTTCTTCTTGTGTTTTCGCATTTTTCATCTATGCAGATCTCGATGTTTTTTTCGTTAATGACTCTCGCTGTTTGAATTGGGCAGACTAATGCAAAGTTGTAGTCGTTGCTTTCGTTGTGTGACGAAGGTCCGATCCCAGGAATTATATTTTTTAGCCAATTTGGTACGCCTATGCCAGACATCCAGAGTATGCCCCAGAGCACAACCAGAGCTACCAAGATTATTGTAATTAACTTAGTGAATGTAACCTCTCTTGCTGCTTTTTTTGTGTGAATCATTTTATCTGAATCTAAGTTTGTTTGCTATCCAATCGATGTATTCTGAACCACTTCCTTGGAGGAATTTAACGGCGAAGAAGCCTATAACAATTACTGCGAGGCCAAGGAGGGTCCACCCGAGCAGACGTAGTTCCATACCTCTTTTTGATTTCATTAAATTAGGAATGTTGGTTGATTATTAAATTTAGTGTTTTTTGGGTTTCATCCTAAATAAAAAATTAGCGATTTTAGTTTCCCACTATTTCGAGGCTACGCCCAGATACCCCCCCTAACCACTCCGATTCCCTTCGCCCCAAGCAATTGGTAAATCAGATTTGTCCGGAATTGTTTGCTCGTTGATTCCCTCTTGAGTTAAATATTCCACAGCTTGCTGCGATTGGGTAGTTCATTTGCTAATCTCAAGAAGAGTTAAGAACACTTTTGTGAAGTAAAATAGACGTTTTAAGAAACATTAACATGTCCTGTGGAAACTCCACCATCGTAAGTGATAACGATATCTCCTTCTGTAAAGCCACTACTACAACCAATTCTGAACGCTCTAGATCTATCCTCTCTGAGTCTGTAATCTCTATCATAAGTGTCACAACCTTCAACTTCAATAGACTCTATCCTTATATCATCACCCAGATTCTTAATCTCTAAATTAAGGTCATCTCTCCTCTTTTCCCACGAGTAGCAATACAATTGTCCATCTAAATTACACTCTCCCTTAACCACATCACAGTCGCACCCCCTATTTATTTCACAGCTTGCGCCAAGGTTTTGCATCTTAAACAAGTTCAATGAATTATCTTCTCCCCAACCGCAAGCAATGTCCTCTTTTGTTCTGAAATCCAAGTATTGCCAGTAACCGACCATTGTGAAGTTAGGTTCGAAGGGTTCCTGGAATTCCAGGGTTGTTATTCGAGTTTCGTGGTCGTCTGTTGTGTCAAATAGGCCATCTACCCAATTCAAAACATCAACCACAATATCATCCAGTCCATCCTTCCAGCCATCCATGGTTTGTTGCCATGATTCTAGGGTGGTGAGACGGGTTTCTTGGTCTTCCCGACTAGTTTCTAATGTGGTGATTCGTTGTTCGTAATCATTTTCTTCAATAGTTAAATCTATTAATGTGATTGCTACCACACTCCTAACAATTTCTCCAGTTCCAACATCCTTCTTAATTTGTGCATGAATTTTAGCAGTCATTAACTTAGCCTCTTCCTGATTCATAGCATTCATCAAAATATCGTAGTTATGCCAATAATAAGGGTCTCCAGACCCACCCTGGAAGAAATCTAAAATCGCATGGCCAATATATTCTTTAGAAGTTGAAGAATTATAAATTTTAAGTGAAGACATACCAAAATAAGAATCGTAAGTAAAATTAAAAAAATATTGTTCATCTGAGAGGGTTTCCTCGATTATTCCTCCAAATTTAACTGTTAATGCACCACCATCAAGATAATCAACGGAGTCTAAATAAGGAGTGGTGTAAGAAACTCTTTTAATTTCTTGAGCACTCCCAACCCCACTCATTAGAACAATCAAGAACAAGCCCAACAACACCTCTTTCCTCATTTTATTATAAATCAAGAGCTTTATTTAAAACTGTCCTGCCATTTAGTGTTGGTGAAAAAGGGACGTTTCACTACTTCCTTAGATAAAAAATTACCTACAAGATTTAAATACTGTCCGAAGAATCTCTTTTCATGAAAAAGATAAGTTTGTTGTTAGCAACGTTGTTATTGTTTTCTATGTTTTCGATTAGTGTCTTAGCGCAAAAAGAAAACGTTTCTATTGAACATTCTCCTAGCAACATATGTTCTCATTGGTACTGTAAAAACGTCGTAGAATTGCTAAAGAAGATAAATGACGTTTTACGAGGAGATATTTTGGACACGCTAGACGAGATTGCTGAAAAAAATACGACTGTTATTGTTGAGTTGCCAGAAGTTAATGTGACTATCCCCCAGCCGTTGGATGTTAATGTTCTGTCACAACCCACAGGTGATTGCGAGTGGGAGACTTATTCCCAAGTTATTGATGTTGGAATTCAGGGAGGATACGAGACTGTTTATATCCCTGTTCCAGAGGGGGCTTTCGCTGAGGAAATCAACGTAACAAGGGCCTTTGTATATTTTAAGTGGTCTGCAAGTGGTGGTGATAAATGTACCCTATTAATCAATGATATTATTTGTTTAAGAAAAAGTGGTAATAGCGGTCAAAACTACTATCTAAATTCTCTTGAAGCAGATTGCCTATATGCATTTACGCCAGGCTTAAACAAAGTAACGACATCTTATATCGGTGGATGTTTTTCAGAGCACTTGGGCGTTGGAGAATTAATGGTTGAAATGCAAGTTAAACCGGCTAATTGCTAAATAAATTCTCCTTTAGGGTTTACCCCGCAGCTTGCTGCGGAGCGGGGAGTGGTTCATTCTTAAATCCAACTAATATTTCTTCTACGAAGAAAAACCTGCCCTCTTCGTGTTTGTGTTTTAAATTAATTAGCAGGATCAACGAACTCTGGGCAGAGCTGGTAAACCATATGATTTATAACATAGTTTTTCTTTTGAAAAGTGGGAAAAGAGGTTACATTGCCTAGAAGAGAATCTGCTAAAGATATTCTGAGTAAGTATGGTCAGAAGTTAGAGTCGCAGATGGGTGCGGGGTTGCATGAGCCTGGACAGGAAGGCTATTCTGGGGAGTATGAGCAATTTGTTGAGGAGATGACACCGGAGTTGAGCACATATGAAAAGTGGGCGACGTCGCTTGGGAATATTATCAAGTTGAGGGTTGCGGAGAAGGATAGGAAGAAAGTTCAGAAACATTTGGATACTGCACATTTGAATGTCACGGCTGAGCAGGCATTGACATTGTCGTTGTTTTCGATGCTTGCGATATTTTTTGCTACCATTCTAATCGCGGTTGCGATTTATTTAATAAAGTATCCTGAGGGATTGGATGCGATGAGTGGCGCTGCGCTTTCTGATTTGGCGCTCTTTGTGTTTTTGGGAGTAATTGCGAGCTTGTTTGTTTTTTATTATACGTTTACGATGCCTAAGAGGTTGGCCAATATGTGGAGATTGCAGGCTTCTGCGCAGATGGTTCCGGCCATTCTTTATATTGTTGTTTACATGAAGCATACTTCGAACCTTGAAAGGGCTGTGAGATTCGCAGCACACCATCTTGAGGGGCCACTAGCCTTAGACTTTAAGAAAGTTTTCTATGACGTGGAGATAGGGAAGTTTTCTACGATTAAACATTCGCTTGAGAGTTATTTGTTGCGGTGGAGAGATTACTCTCCTGAGTTTATTGAGTCCGTTCATTTGATAGAAAGCAGTCTGTATGAGCCTTCCGAGGCTAGAAGGGTGGAGATTTTGGAGAGGTCTTTGCAGGTTATTCTTGATGGGGTTTATGATAAGATGTTGAAATATTCTCGGGAAATAAGGAGTCCGTTGACGAACTTGTACATGTTGGGGATCATTTTGCCCACTCTTGGCTTGGCCTTGTTGCCTCTGGCTTCGACGTTGTTGCAAGGGTTGATAAGATGGCCGCATGTTTTTGTTTTGTTTAATGTTCTTATTCCATTCTTTGTTTTTTATATGGTGTCGCAGGTTTTGTTTAAGAGACCCGGGGGATACGGCGAGGCTTCTATGTTGGAGTCGAATCCAGATTATGCAACTTATAAATCTAAGAAGCCGTGGATACTCGCGACTGTCATCGCGATTCCTCTTTTAATCATTGGAGTTTTGCCTTTCTTGTTTCAGTTAGACTTTTTTACAGATACGTTTGGGCTTCAGAAGGATTACACTTTCAATGAGCTTGGTCTAGGATTTCTGGGAGATAATTTTGTTTTTAATTTTATAGGGGCAGAAGATGGGAGCATAAAAGGTCCGTTTGGGTTGTTAGCCATTTTGTTGGGGATGTTTATTCCGCTTTCCATAGCTTTGTTTGTGTTTATTGCTTATTCTCAGAAGACTAAGACTTTGATTAAATCTAGGAAGGACACTAAGCAGTTGGAGAAGGAGTTTGCTAATTCTTTGTTTCAGTTAGGTAACCGGTTGGGAGATGGCGTTCCTGCGGAGTTGGCTTTTGGGAAGGTTGCTTATTCTACGCAGGGGCAGAAGAGTTCGGAGTTTTTCTCATTGGTTAGTCAGAATATTCAGCAGGGTGGAATGAGTTTGGAGAGTGCTGTGTTTGATAAAAAGAGGGGCGCACTAATCTATTATCCATCTTCTCTGATTTCTACTTCAGTTAGGATATTGGTTGAGAGCGTTAAGAAGGGCTTGAAGGTCGCGGCGCAGTCTTTGATGTCTATTTCACAGTATGTTAAGAATATTGATAAGATAAATCAGAGGTTGAAGGATTTGTTGGCGGAGATTGTTTCGGATATGAAGTCGAACATGACTTTTCTCGCTCCGTTGTTGGCCGGGATTGTCGTTGGACTTTCAGCGATGATAACGTTTATCTTGGACAAATTACAGGCGTTGAATACTGGGACTGAAGGAGTGGGTGGTTTTGGGTTTGAGGGGCTGTTTGATATATTTTCTCTTCCAAGCATGGTGCCCCCCTATTTTATACAGCTGAGTATTGGGATTTACATAATAGAAGTGATTTTTATCCTAACTGGAGCGTTGGTTACGGTTGATGCTGGGAAGGATAAGTTGAGGGAGAAATATGAGCTGGCTAGAAACTTGAGGGTAGGTGTTTTCTTATATTTAATTACTGCGCTCGTGTCTGTTTTGGCTTTGGCGATTCTTGCGAGCTTCGCGTTGGGTGGAGCGTTTGGAACTTAAAATTTGTCAGCTTCCTTGTAGAGCCATTCTTTCCATTTAGTGAAGATTTCCCCTGGGTCTTGTTTGCCGAGGTCTTTTAGGACTTCATCGCCTATGCGGTGGAAAGCTCCGTTTGCTATTGAGTTGAAAGGGCCTTCCATTAATTCAGGTTTTGAGAGTTTTTTTGCCACTGCGACTATTTCTTGTTTAACTTTTCCGCGGAGGAGGATGTTGTCGTAGACTGCTTCCCAGTTGCCTGCCCAGCCCTTGACATTCCCGGCAATGCTTTTTATTATTTCAGAGTCGCCGTTGATTAACTCGGGAGTTGGTTCGAGCTCGTCTTTTTCGACGTTGTAGCGGACGAGGTCAACGAATCCTTTTTCTGCCAGTGGGTCGGAGGTCCAGTGTTTACGGACTTCGGTTACTGATGCGACTCGTTTTATGCTGTGGAGGCCATCTGGTGTTTTTATTGGAGTTGTGAGGATTATTAGATCTGTGGCTTTGAAGGAGGTCGGTGGAACGTTTAGATCGTTGACAACTCTATCGAATACTCCGTAGGGGGAGTCGCCGTGAATTGTGCCGGCCACTACGTTTGCTAGAGCACCGACGCGCATTGCTTCGTAGAGTGCTTTGGTTTCTTCACTTCTGACTTCACCGATTATCAGTGCGGAGTCGCCCAATCTTAGAGATGTTCGGATTCCTTCTGACGCTTCAACCTCGGTCGTTCCAGAGGTTAAGGCCGAACGGACTTTCAGTGAGAGGATATCATAGCCTATTTTCCTCAGTGCCTCGACGGGCAATTCTAAGGTATCTTCAATCACTATTGTTCTGAATTTTGGCAGGATCTCTAACATGAGTGAACCCAATAGCGAGGTTTTACCGGAGGATCTTGTACCTGCGACGAGGAGAGTTCGTGACCCGTCGATTAGGAATGAGAGAAGGCCGGCCGTGAAGGAGTTTATCATTTTGTTCTCAATGAATAATGGGAGTGTCCATGGTTGATCTCGGTGTCTTCTGAATGCGTAGGATAGGCCCTTGGGCGATAGTGGAGGGGTTGTGGCCGCGACTCTCGCGTGGGCCTTTTCGAATGTTAAATCTGTATCGAGAACGGGGTTTGCTTCATCTAAAGGCCGGCCCGAGAGCAATCTGAGCTTTGCAGCCCAGGAGTTGGAATCTTCGAAGCTGGGAATTATATTTGTGACACATTCATCATATTCCTCATGGCGAATGAAGATTGGGTTTTGGCTGATTGGTGCGTTCAGAACGACGTCTTGGATTTTTTTATCCATGAGCAAGAGCTCAATAAGGCCGAAGCCAATTGTGTGTCTTACCAATATTTTTGAGAGGGTTATGAGTTCGCGATGGCTTAGGTTTATGCCTTTGCTTTTTGAGAGTTCTGAGAGCATGTCTCTCGCAATGTTTGTGAAGACTTTTCTTGTTCGTTCTGGATCTGTGAACTCCTCTGATTTTGGTCTGTGTTCAGAGAGAACGTTCCGGCCAAGATTGAGGAGCATGTGGTAATCTTCTGAGAGAGCGTATTCTGGAGGCATCATGTGGTAGAAATATTTTGAGTCGTTTTTTCTTTTCATTATTGTAATTATGATTTTTTCATCGTCCGCGGAGATTTCGTATTGGTCAATCAGTTCAGCGTCTTTTGGGAGCTGGGCTGCGAGTCTCGTAAATGTGAAATTTGGTAGAACTTCTGGGCGGAAGATCGCTTTGTAGATTTCTCTTTTTCCGAAGACCGACTGTGAGATTAGGTCTAGGTAGTTTTTTATGAGTTTTGTGCCTTCCAGGAGGTCGAAGAATCTGTCTAGGATTCTTAGGTAGTTGATTAGATTAGATTTGTTTGCGGCCTGGTCTGAGTCTAGTTGTTGTTTTAGCTCTTTTGCTCTGATCTTTAGTTCGAGGTAGCAAGCGATGGGGTGTTGTTTCAAGAGGTTTATTAGATATTGGAGGTCTTCGTGGACTTCGGGGGTGGAGCCGTAGAGAGAGAGTTTTCGTGGTGAGAGTATTTCTTCTTGCTTTGTTAGGAAGTTGTAGACTCTTGCTATTTCCGCTAGGAGCATTATTTGTTTTGATGGGTAAGAGTAGTTTCTTTGTTGCACGAAGACGATTCTTGAGACGTTTGGGTTGCTTGCTAGAAGGTCTACGGTTCTGGACATTATATCTGCATTTTCGGCTATTGAAGGCACGAAGGGCGCGCCTATTGCATTTATGTATAGGACGTCTTCGCCCTGTTCGCGTTCGAGCTCTGTGGCAAATAGTTGGGCCCCTTTTTTGAATAGCATGTTAATTCAGAGAATGAGGAAATTAAATAGTTTTGTGTTGAGGTGGGAAACTATTTTAAACCTAGAATGTTTTTGATTTTGAGGTACAATGGCAGAGGAATTTGAGCAAGATTACGGTGATAGGTTTTTTAGCGATGTGAATACGCGGATTCGGGATATGGAGGAGAAACAAAGGCTTCTTAAGGACCGGATGCTTTTGATTAGTGAGAGTTTTGTGAAGGAGAGGGAGAAGAATTTCGATGAGATACAGGAGATGAAGAGAGTGGTTGGAAGGCTGAAGGAGGAGAATAAGAGGCTGAAAGAGATTCTTTTTAGGATTGGAGAAGGGGTTGACAAGTCAGCTAGGAAGGAAGAGTTAATGATTTTGCAGAGGCAATTTGATATGTTTAGGAGTTAGATGGCGACAATAGATGAAGTTCAAAGGATGGAAAGAGAAGGAAGGAGCGAACAGGAGATAATCGGAGGTTTGAAGGGCAGAGGTGTGCCTGAGAGGGAGATTGTTGATGCGATGTCGCAGAGTAAGATAAAGGATGCGGTTTCTGCTAATGGGATGCCCCAGGGCGCTCTACAAGGGGCGCCATCAGAGCAAGATATGGGTTTGCCTAATTTGTCGGATGCTGGTATGTCTGCTCCGCCGCCGGGACCCGGGCCGGATATTCCACCTATGCCTTCTACGCCTGGACAGGTTCAAGAGGTTGGAGCGTCCGGGTTTGAGGGAATGCCGCCGGCTCCTGGTGAGCAGCCAATGGGAGTTCAGGATATCGGGGGGATGCCTCCAGGAATGGAGATGCCTCCGGAGGGAGGGATGTCAGAATATGGTGGGCTAGAGCCTGGAATGGACGGAGAATATTCTGGGATGCAGCCTTCAATGATGGGCGGGCCTGGAGGGGAAATGGGTGCGCAACCCCAATCTGAAATGTATTCTGCCGGTGCTGGAGGCGAAATGGTTGGACAACCGCAAGATGGGGAACCTGGAGGTGATTTGTATGCTCCGGGCGGAGGAGAGGCTTATCAAGATTATGGCGCGTATCCACAGTATCAACCTTATCAGGAGGCAATGAGTTCTGATGTTATAACCGAGATCTCAGAGCAAGTTGTTAGCGAAAAGCTCATGCATATGCATGATAAGTTAGAGAAGGCTCTCGATATGAGGACTGTTATTGATGCGAAGGTTTCTAATTTGGATGAAAGGCTTAAGAGGATGGAGAAGGTTATTGATAGGATTCAGTTATCTATTTTGCAGAAGGTTGGGGAATATTTGACCGATGTGAAGGATGTTAAGAAAGAGTTGGAAGAGACTCAGAAATCTTTTGTTGCAATACATAAGAAAAAGAATACAGGTAAACGTCGGAAAAAATAATTAAGTTGATTCAACAAATTTGGGCCAGACCTTCTTGCCTTTGTCTTGTTTTACTTTGCTCATTACCACTACAACTATGACTCCTATGGTAAGTGCGCCAAAGACAATGTAACCTACGCCTTCTGGTGAGAATGGATTTCCCGTATACCACCCCATTCTTTCTGCTGCTTGCCAGATTACTACAACTGCGATGATTGCCCCTATTGCAAATAGAATATAACGCCAGAATGCGTCTGTGTCTGCGATGAATATCCCCACCATTATTAAGATAGTTAAGAGAATGGCTAAGCCAATGCCCAATCTAGGAAATAGTTCAGAGAGGAAAGACGAGAAGAAGTATTGGTAGCGCAGTGCCATTAGGCCGATTACTAATGCAATGACGATGTAGACGCCCTTGTTGTCTCCGAGGAATTTTGTTGAGGCCATGATTCCGTAAACTATTACGAAGACTAGTAGGAATGGTAAGACGAAGTCGAATAATCCCATGTTTTCCCATTGGAAGAGAATATCTGCTATGGTGCCGTATGCCATACATTATTGATAGTAAGATTGTTTATAAAGATTTCCAATTTTAAGAATTGTCTTTACCTATTGCTTCAGAGATGTTTTTGTAGCCGTCTTTTTTTAGAAGTTTGACTAGACCGTGGTTGATTTCGCCAATGACGCCGGGGCCGTTGTAGATCATACCGGTTATCATTTGGATTAGAGAGGCGCCGAGCTTTATTTTTTTGTAGGCATCTTCGGCAGAGAAGACTCCGCCGCAGCCGATTATGATGAATTGATTTTTGTATTTTTTGTATGTGGATTTGATTAATCTGTTTGAGAGATCTTTGGTTGGTAGGCCTGAAAAATTGCCTTTGTTTACTTTTTTGATTTCTTCTTTGTCGAAGGCAGGGTTTTTTCTGTTTTTTGTGAGGTTGCCGAAGATTAATCCCTGGACATTGTGTCTTGTTGCGACTTTGCAGAGAGCATCGGTCTGTTTTGTTGAAAAGTCGACTGGCATTTTTAGAAAAATGGGTTTTTTTATCTTTAGTTTGTCTATTTCTTTTAGTAAAAGCGAGAGGCGTTTTGGAGTTGTGAAGGATTCCCCGCCGAATGCGTTTGGGCAGGAGATATTTATTTCATAGTAACTTCCGAGTTTTGTTTTTTCTAGAAGTTTGAGACTTTCAACGTAGTCTTTTATTGAGTTTTTGTCATCGCAGTTTTTTTGAGAGTTTGTTTTGGCTATGCTCACGCCTAAGGGGATTTCGGGTTTTATGTTTTTTATCGAGTCAATTACTTTTTGCGTGCCTTCTGACTTTAGGCCCTTATTCACTAGCAACGATTTTGATTTTGGTAGTCTTCCCATGCGAGGAGGTTTGTTTCCTTCGTATTTGTCGCGAGTTATGGAACCGATTGTGTGGAAGCCGAAGCCCACTTGAGGGAGGATTTGTATTAGCTTTGCTTCGTAGTCAAAGCCAGCGGCGAGGCCGATTGGATTTTTAAATTTCACGTTGAGGATTTTTTGTTCTAGCATTGGGTTTTTGTAATGAAAGAATGAGCTGGTGAGCTTTCTCATCGATTTTTTTGAGCCGAGTTTGTGACCGAGGTTTGTGAATCTTTGATGGACTTTTTCAGGGTCTTGCAGAAATAGAATTTTCTTTAGTGCAGCGTAGGCTGTTTTGTTGAGTTTATGCTTTAAAGTCATGTAAAACTGGGCAGATTAGGGTTTAAAATATTTACTAGAGTTAGCTTTTTGCTTTGCCTGCGCCGACAATCACTGTGACGACTGCTGCCGCGATGATAATTATGAATAGGGCGTTTACGAAAAGTGAGGAGTCACCGCCGATGTATATTAAGTCCAGGAGCCAGTACCATGCATCTGTGAAGAACATTATTGCGATGACAACTGCGAGGATTATGGCTACCATTAGCACGTATTGTAATGGTTTTGGTAGGTCTCCTTTCCAGAATGAGCCTAGTAGGAGGAATAACACTAGTAACACGACTAAGCTAACTGCGAGGAATGGGATTAATTGGATAATTATGCCCACTGCTTGAGCGAAGGAGATAATCAGTAGGCCGACTACTAGGGCGACGATGGCGTCGATTTGTTTTTTGCCGTCTCCGAGGATTTTTGATTTTTGTAGAATTGCGAAGACAATTGTGAATATTAGTAAGAATGGTAGGATTGTTTCGACGAAGATTGGATGGGAAAGTATTGTGCTTCCTCCGTATTCAAATGCTGTTGCCATGTTTTAGAGTAAGTATTAGAATTTATAAATGTTACTTAAGCTAGAATTCAGTGACTGCTTCTTCTGTGGGCATCTCAGCAGGGGCGTCTGCTCTCGTAGGCAGTGAAGATTTATTGACTATCATAACATCGCCTATTGCTCTAACGAACTGATGTGGGATTACGACTCCTCGAGCACCGCCGAACATTGTCAAGAAACCTGAGCCGACCTTTATTTTCCAGCCGTCAATCTTGTTTTCTGTAAGGTTGACATCATCAACTTGGCCGAAGAAATCCCCTTCAGAAGTGAACACATTCTTTCCAACTATCTCACTAATCTTCTTTACTCTTAACATGTCTAGAATTGGTCGATTGAGTATTTATAGTTTATGCTTGTGGGAGATATATTCTGGACTTTAGCAGGGACGGAAGTTTTATATAAATCCTGACTTTTGATTTTGGATGGAAAAGAATGAGATTGGCCATGTTGTTATAGCGATTTTGTTGCTGTTTGTGATTGCGGCTTTGCCTTCTGTAACGCGCGGAGATATGTTGGTCATGACTCAGATTTTTGTGTTTTCGTTTTTTGTTATCGGAATTCCGGTGATTGCTAGAAAGATGATGGCTTATGCGTTGGATTCGGACGTTGAACATAGGCTATGGTATGTTTTTAGGTATGGAATTAAACCGGGTTGGCATTTTCCCAAGGAGTTGCCCTTTGGTTTGATTGTTCCTGTGTTGTTTGCGGTACTAGGTTTTGTGGCAAGAGTGCCTATGATGATTATGACTTTTCTTACCTACGAGGCTAGGGCGCTGAAGCACAGGGCGGCGAAGAGGTTTGGTTATTATTCTTACACTGAGATGACTGATTGGCATCACGCTTTGATTGGGGTTGCGGGAATTGTTTCAGTGTTGTTGGTATCTTTGATTGGTTATTTGACTGGGCTGGAGGCTTTGTCTAAGATGGCCGCATATTACGCATTTTGGAATATGATTCCTCTTTCTAAGTTAGATGGTGCGCAGATCTTTTTCGGAGGAAGAATTGTTTATAGCATTCTTGTGGTGATCACTTTGATCTTTGTGGGGTATGCGATTGTGCTTTAGTCTAGGCAAAAATATCTAGTCTTCTTCTTGGCTCTTCTCTCGGATCATATTTCTTTCTTGGCTTAGCGATCGGTTCGATCCTTGGGACTCTATTCACCATAGATCTTCCGGGATATTCAGGCGTTCTGTGATCTTGAGGGATTGTTACTAATCTCCTACAAAGAGGTTCGTATGCTGTTATCATGGTTTAATCTTTCTAGAACGGTATTTAAGGCTATCGGGTGTGAAATTCAATAATGTCTTTGTCTTTCATGATATGTCTGAGGCCGACTTTTTGGTTTGGGAATTTGCTGCTTGGGCCTGTTATTCTGGTTTCTTTGACTTTTTTGGAGAAGCCCTTTAGGATGTGCTCGGCGACGTCTTTGACTCTTGCGCCGGTCTTTAGGACAAGGGGTTTCGGTGATGCGGGTTTGTGAGGTTCTTTCATATAGATTCTGATCATTCCGGTTTCTGTGGAGAGTAGTTGTTTTAATTCTTCTAAGCGGTAGTTGTCCTTTGTTGAGATTAAGAGGCCGTTGAGCCTTTTGGATTTCATTGTTGCTTCTAGTTTTCTCTTTTTGTTCTGGTTATGTTTATCAGATTTGTTTAGGACTATTATTTTTTTGCTCTTTGCTCTTGGAATTTGTTTTTGTATTTCTGAGATTTGATCGAAAGATTCTATGACATAAATTAAGCAGTCTGCATTGTTTACAAGGCCAATATCAAAATTCTCTGAGCCGAGAGATGGTTGGTCGATGATTTGGGCATTGATGCCCTGATATGAAAAGGTTCCTATTTCGGGTTGGAAGGTGGTGAATTGATGAGATGTAATTAAGGGTTTGGCGTTTGTTAGTTTTGCGAGCAGGGAAGATTTGCCTGTGTTTGTGAAGCCGATTAGTACCAACTGAAAGCCTTCTTTTCTAATGCCCTTTCTTCCTCCCGCCTTTTTCGATGCTTTCTCTTGTTTCTCTCTTAGTTTTTTGAGTCTCGCTTTTAATTCGGCTCTGAGGTTTTCGCCACCTTTATGTGATGGGGCGCGGCGTATCATTTCTTCTAGATAATACATTTTATCCTCCGTGGTTGTAGCCTTGAGGTATTCTTTCTCAGCTTTTAGATAATCTGGATGTGCGTTGATTGGCATTTCTTTGGAAGGGGGAAAAGGGTTAAATAGGTTACTGAAATCGGAGAGGTATGGGAAAACCGAAGGTTTTGATTGGGGTTTCGATCTTTGACGGAATGGGTTATTGTCTGGATAGGTTTCTCAAGGGTTTGAGGAGTTTGACCTATAAGAATTGTGATGTTTTGTTTGTTGATAATTCGCGAGGGGATGAATTTTTTAAGGAGTTGAAGGAGAAGGCGGGGGAGTTTGTTGTTGTTAAGGATGATACTGCGGGTGAGAAGCCGGCAGAGAGACTTGTTTCGAGTAGGAATAGGGTTTTGGATTACGCGTTGGAGAACGGGTATGATCATGTTTTTGCTCTGGATGCTGATGTTGCTGCACCTAAAAATATGATTGAAGAACTCTTGAAGCACAAGAAGGATATTGTTTCAGGGTTGTATTTTGGTTATTTTAGTTCTTCTGGGAAATTGAAGGCTTTGTCTGTTGCTTGGCGAGCAATTACAGAAGAGGAGTTTAATGTGATCAAGAAACAGGTTAAATTTCCTGATGCTGTGAAGTCGCATGAGGATTTGCAGAGGCATCTGACGCCTGCGGAAGCTGAGAGTAATGAGCTGTTGGAGGTTTTGTATCCTTCGGCGGGGTGTATGTTGGTTTCCAGGAAAGTTTTTGAGAAGGCAAGGTATGGTTTGATTGAAGCTCCGAACAAGCGCTTGAATGCAGGAGGAGATGATATTTATTTTATTGATAAGGCAAGGAAGGAAGGGTTCAAGGCGTATGTTGATCCGAAGTTGAAGTGTGACCATTTCTTAGAGGGGAAGTTTAAGCAGGATGAGAAAGGAAGGTTGATTCATCCATTGAATCCGGATTTTTATAAGGCGAAAAGTTAAATAGATTTGTTCCTAGTGAGATTCATGAAACTTTATAAGAAAAAGTTGAAGAATGGAATTACTGTTTTGTTGGAGAAGCGGGAGTTGCCCGTTGTGAGTGCGAGTATTACGAATACCTATGGTGGGGCTTATGAGACTTCTAAGATAAAAGGGGTCGCGCATTTTATTGAGCATTTGCTTTTCACTGGAACTGAGACGAGGACGCATGAAGATATTTCGAGGGAAATTGAGAAGAAAGGAGGGTTGCTGAATGCTTTTACGAATCACGAGGTTACGAGTTTTTGGTTTAAGTTGCCGAGCGAACATTTGTTTGCAGGGTTTGATATTTTGGTTGATATGTTGAAGAGCCCTAAGTTTGATGGGGGTAAGTTCGAGAAGGAGAAGAAAGTGATTTTGGAGGAGATTAAGATGTATCACGATTCGCCGAGGTATCATGTTGCAGAGATGCTTGAGGGGAATATGTTTGAGAAGCCGTTTGGGGAGAATATTATTGGGAGTAAGGAGACGGTTTCGGCGTTGAATAGGGAGTTTGTTGCTAAGTTGTTTGAGGAGGTTTATTCGCCTGAGAATTACGTGGTTACTGTCGTTGGCAAGGCTGATTTCAAGAAGATTTGCGATTATTTTGAGAAAGCGTTTGAGCCTGAGGGAAAGAAGCCGAAGGTGATTCCGATAAAGAAGATGAACGGGGATTCAAAGCAGGAAAGGAAGGATATCGATCAGGCGCATTTTATGTTTGCGATGCATGCGCCGTTGTTGAACGATAAGAAGCGTTTTGATTTAGAAGTTATGGATGCTTATCTCGCTAACGGGATGTCTTCTAAGTTGTTTCTAGAGATTAGGGAGAAGAGAGGTTTGGCTTACGCGGTTAAGAGTTCATACGGTGGTGAGATGAATTATGCAACTTATAGCATTTATGTTGGGACAACGAAGGAAGCTGTGTCTGAGGTTAAGAAGTTGATTTTGCAGGGCTTTAAGGATGTTGATAAAATGGCTGAGAAAGATTTGGGGGAAGCCAAGGAGCGTTTGTTGGGTCTGAAGAGAGTTTATTCTGAAGAGAGCTCGAATGTTTTGAATGAACTGATGTATTCTGAGATGATTGGGAAGGCAGAGGATTATTATGAGTATGATAAGAACATTGGGGATGTAAAATTGGAAGATGTTAAGAAGATTGCCGTGGATTTGATTAAGAATTATTCTACTGCATTGATTGTTCCGAAGTGAAAAGAGAGATTGCAAGGGAAAACTTAAAAATGTTGTCGGTTTGTTTTATGAATGGTGATAAATAAGGGGAAAAAGATTTTTTATTCTATTGTTATTCCTGCGCACAACGAAGAAAAATATATTAGTAACACTCTTAAACATCTTCTTAATTTAAAATACCCTAAGGATAAGTATGGGGTTATTGTTGTCGAAAATGGCTCTAAGGACAAGACTTATGGAGTTGCTAAGAAATTTTCTTCTAAAAAAGTTAAGGTTTATAGTCTAAAGAAACCGGGCGTTTCCAATGCTAAGAATTTTGGAGCGACTAAAGCGTCTAAAAAAGTTAAATGGTTTATTTTTCTTGACGCAGATTGTTCTCTTAAAAAGAACTTCTTAAATGATGTTAACTCTTTTTTGTGCAATACTAAAGAGAATGAATATTCTGCTGGTGCTTGTAGGGCTCGCCCTATTGAAAAAACCTGGAAACTCAGACTCTTTCTCTGGTACTATGGCTATCATTTAAGGGTATTTCGGGCATCTATTTCTGTTCAATTTATTAATAAGAATTTTTTTAAGAAAGTGAAATTTGATCCTGATTTGAGTTTAGGGGAGGATTATTATCTCTTAAAACAATTAAGGAAATATGGGAAATTTTTCTTTATCAATACTAAAGAATTTGAAATTTCTACTAGAAGATTTAAGCGTTTCGGGCTATTAAAGGTAATATGGGTTTGGTTACATGGGGGATTATTGTCGAATAAATCGCTAAGGAAAATAAATTATGAGGTCGTTCGCTGAGGTGAAGCAAGATGGATTTATTTTCGATTTTAATAACTTTTTTTCAAGCGCATTCTTATCTTGCTTACTTGATTTTATTCTTTGGAGCCTTGTTTAATGTAATTATAGGTATTGGTTTTTTTGTGAGGGGAGAGGTTTTCTTTATCATCGGTGGAATTTTAGGTGGAACCGGTGAATTGAATATTTGGTTAGTGGTTTTTGTATGCATTATTGGGGGGATTGTTGGAGACACTGCTAATTATTTTATCGGAAGAAGGTTCGGTCCAAAGGTTGCGTTTAGGATTTTTAAGGGTAAAAATAAGTATCTTTCTAGAAAACTCTATATCCGGGCGCTTAAGTTTTTCAATAAGCATGGGAAGAAGTCTGTTTTCCTTGGAAGATTTGCAGGACCCATTTCTTGTATTACTCCTTTTTTAGCAGGGGTTTCTAAATTTGGCTATCGCGATTTTTTTAAAGCAGAGGTGCCCGCAGCTGTTATCGGAATAGGTCAGCTTGTGCTCATTGGGTATGTCTTTGGTTTTTCTTATGAGGCGTTTTTATCTGTTCTGAAAAAATATATTTTGTATGCTTTCATGGTTCTAGGAGTTGTAGTAATTTATTTTATTCTGAGAAAGTTTAAACCGTTCAAGACCTCAGTAATTTGATTTCGATTTATCCCCTTAAGACGATAAAGACAATGTAGGCGACATACAAGGCTACAAACATAAAACCTTCCCATCTCTCCAGTTCGTGTTTTTTGCCTATGAACAAGAATCCGAATAATAGGAGTGTGGCGATTCCTAGGATTATCATGTCTATGTTGACAAAATTGGGAATTGTTATGGGTGCGATGAGGGCCGTAATTCCAAGTATCCAGAAGATGTTAAATATGTTTGATCCGACGCTGTTTCCTACCGCCAGGCCTGTGTCTTTTTTTCTGGCTGCGGTGATTCCGGTAACTAGTTCTGGCAGTGATGTTCCTATTGCAATGACTGTTGCAGAGATTAAGAACTCACTTAGGCCTAGTTGTTGGGCGACAAAAACAGCCCCATCTACAGTCCATTTTCCTCCAAAGTACAGAGCGATTAGTCCGAGAATGATTAGAAGACCAATGACATGGCCTTTGCGTTTCGGAATTTTCATTTTTTTGTCTTCTAATTCGGGTTTACTTTTTCTTGCCATATCAATTGCATAGTAGATGAATATAGCAAAGAAGCATAGGAGGATTAGGCCGCTAACTCTTGTTAAAATGGTTATGTCTATTTTGTCGATGAGGTAGTAGTTTGAAACTATGAACAGGATTATTACTGCAAACAGGGCAAAAGGGATTTCTTTCCAGATAGTTGAGCGTTTTACTTTGATTGGGCAAATAATTGCAGTTATGCCTAGGACGAGTAATATGTTTGCGATGTTGCTTCCGATGATGTTTCCGAAAGCGACTTCTGTCGAGCCGTTTAATGCAGACAGGACGTTGACTATTAGTTCTGGCATGGATGTGCCGAAGGCTACAATTGTTAGGCCTATAATTAATGTGGGAATTTTCAGTTTTTGACCGAGGGAGGATGAGCCTTCGACTAAATAGTTAGCGCCCTTTATTAGCAGGATTATTCCCAGGACAAATAAGATGTATTCTATCATTTTGAAGATTTGATTATTTTAACGCTGTCAATTCCTTGTTTCGTAACTTTATCTACTTCGATTGTAACATTCTTCAGCTTTATCTTTTCTCCTTTCTTGGGGATTCTCTGGAGCTTATGCTCGACAAATCCAGCAATTGTTCCAAAGTTTCCAGGCTTTAAGCCTAATTTAAGAACTCTATTTGCTTCTTCGACGGACACTTTAGCGTCAACTTTGATTAAGTTGTCATTTACTTTTTTGATGTAAACACTTCCTCTTTTGCTTTTGTCAAAGATGTCTCCAACAATTTCTTCGAGGATATCTTCTACAGTGACTAAACCAGAAACATTTCCATATTCGTCAACAACAACAGCTATCTGAATCTTTTTCTTTTCAAATTCAATAAGCAGGTCATCTATTTCCTTTGATTCAGGAACGAAAAACGCAGGTCTTAGAACCCTTTTGACTCTAGTATCTAACTTGTTGTTTTTTGTATATTTCAAAACGTCGTCCACGTCTAGGATGCCTATTATTTTATCGTCGTTATCTAAGTAAACTGGATATCTTGAATAGGGAGTCTTAGTGACAAAATCAATGACTTCTCTTAGTTTTTTCTTTCCGCTTATCATTTCGATATTTGCTTTTGGTGTCATTACTTGTGTGACTTTGGTTTCTCTGAATTCTAAGACATTATGCATCATTCCGGCTGCTTCTCTGTCCAGGATTCCTTCCTTGGCCCCCATTGTGACGATTGCTCTTAGTTCTTCTTCGGAAACTTCCTTCTCTTCTTTTGAGCCGAGGATTTTAGACATTAATCTTGAGATTAGCTCGAAGACTTTGACAATTGGTGAGAGGATAATAGATAGTAGTTCTATTGGTCTTGCAACTGCGAGAGACACTCTTTCTGCATTTTGTGTCGCAAATGTTTTTGGTGTTATTTCGCCGAATACTAGAATAAGGAAAGTCATTACTCCTGTGGCAATCCCAATCCCGCTAGAGCCAAACATATTTGTAAAAACCACAGTGGCAAATGAGGCAGCCCCGATGTTCACGAGGTTGTTTCCGATTAGGATTGTAATAATCAATCTGTGAGGGTTTTGTTTTATTCTATGTAATGCGTCAGAGCCTTTTCTTCCCTCTTTTACTAGAGAACTGGCCTTGATTTTGTTAATTGACATTAGGGCTGTTTCTATTCCTGAAAAAAATGCAGATAAGAATATTAAGATAGCTAAAACAATGATTTCGACTGCTGCCATTTATACCTCTTTACAGAAAATAATAGAACCTTTTATATATTTCTAATCTTGGTATAATCTATGGATGAAATTAGGACGTTTATTTCGGTTGATTTTCCAGATGAGGTTGTGAAGGAGATTGCGAGGTTGCAGGGTGTTTTAGAGACTCGGAAGTTCACTGGGAAATTGACGGAGTTGGGGAACTTGCACTTGACTTTGAAGTTTCTTGGGGAGATTGATAAGAAGAAACTGCTTAATGTCCGGAAGCAGTTGAGGAAGATTGCCTGTCGCGGTTTTGAGGCTTCTTTGCAAGAGGCAGGGACGTTTTCTTATCGGAAGAAGCCTAGAATTGTTTGGGTTAAGGTCGGGGGGAAAGGTCTGTTTGATTTGCAGCAGGAGGTTGATGCGGCAATGTCTCTGTTGAAGTTTAAGAAAGAGGATCGGTTTATGGGCCATTTGACTCTGGCGAGGGTTAAGTATGTGAAGTCGCCAGAAGATTTTAAGGAATACGTTGAAAAGATGAGTGTGAAGCCGATTAAGTGGGATGTTAAGGAATTTAAGTTGATGAAGTCGGTGCTCAAACCTGGCGGGCCGGATTATAAGGTTATTGAGAAGTTTGAGTTGGCTTAGTTCTTATTGGGTTCTTCTACTTGTTTTTTCCTTGGCGGGGCCCTTATGAACTTAACGGTACCGCCCTTTAGCTTTTTCATTACGAATTCTGCTTGTGACTCTGTTCTGAGGAAGAGGTAGAGTGCAAGGATTAGCACCCCTGTTGCGATGATTGCAATCAGAAACTCGTAGAACAACGCTTGATTTGGTGAGATGAACGTGTGGATTGAATTCATAATCACGTCCTTCCAAATTAGTGCAGTCGCTATCGAGACAGCAGAGATTAATGCTGTGTGAATAACTCTTTTTAATGCAACGGGTCTTGCCATCAGATATTTAGTCTAAGAGATTTTTAAAATCTTTCGCTCGCTTGCCAAGAATCCCTTCGAGTTGTTCTTCGCTTGCTTGGAAAATGTTGTTGAGGGTTTTAAATTTTTTAATTAGGGCTTTGGCTTTTGTGCCGCCGATGTTTGGGAAGCCTTCGAGTATGAATTGGAGTTGGTCTTTTTTTGATTTGAAGAGTTTTGTTGCGCGGATGCTTGCTTCTGGCTTGTCGGTTTTTTTTGCGAGGACTGAAATGTAGTTGGCTGTGTCGGTTTCATTGTGGGTGAAGATGATTGGGACTTGGTAATCTAGTGCGACGCTGAGGAGAAAGCCACGAAATGCGTTTTCATGGATACCTCCTTCGTACATATCTTCATCGAGAATTCCTTCGACAAGGAGAAAATGCTTTGAGTATTGTTTTAGTTCGAGGAGTTGTGACATTATTCGTTTGTTTACTATTGAAGACTTTAGATCTGAAACGGTTTTCCTTTCTATTGCTATATTTTTGATTATGTAATCTGCTACAGGTAGCTGTTTCCACTGGATTTGGAAGCCTTTTTCTTCAAGGAAAGCGGGAATAAGAGAGTTTTTTTCGCGGTGGTCTATCTGGATTGTTACCTTTTGGGTTTTCTTTGGTTTCTTTTTTGAGAAGATATTAATGATTTGTTTCATTTTTGTTTTTCCATTTATTGTAGGAGATCATCATCTTTTTGTAATGTGTGCAGTTTAAGAACTTGCAGAAGGAAACGTGGTGTTTCATTCTCCATTTAGCTTTATGGAAATGGCAGGGTTCATTAGTAACGAGTTCTCCGATTATTGGTAGTGTGTGGGGGAAGTGATGGGGTGGACAGCAATTCTTTTTGCTTATTTTTGTCTTGTCTTTTATATCCATAAGAAAATATCTTTTTTGTTTCATTTTATTTGAATTCGTCTAACGTCTTGATTTTTTTGTTTTCTTTAATGTTTGCTTTGACGTTCTCGATGGTTTTATACATGCGTTTTTCGCGGGCGTTTGAGGCGTAATGGTTGATGACGTCTCTGGTGTCTTTGGTCATGAGGATTATTAGTTTGCCCGGTTTAAGTCTTGCGGTTCGGCCTGTTCGTTGGATTTTTCTTATTGCGGAAGGGATTGGTTCGTAGAAGATAACTGCGGAGACTTCAGCGATGTCTAGACCTTCCTCGCCGATTGATGTTGCGACAAGGACGTTTATTTCTCCAAGGTTTAGTTTCTCGATAATTTCCTTTTGTTCTTTTTGGCTTAGACCTGTGTTGTTTTTTTTAGCCTGACCGAAGAATGCGTGTGCGTTGACGCCAGGAATTTGGTTTAGACGTTTTGTTATTGTGACTCCTGTCTCGCGAAATTGTGTGAAGATTATGATTTTTGAGTTTTCTTTTTCCTTGAATTGGTTTTCTACAATTACTGCGGCTTCTTCGATTTTTGGATGTTCGACTTTTTTTGTTAGAAGGGCTTGGAGAGAGATGTTGGCTGCGCTGAACTCGGGAGAGGTTACTAGTTTCTGAACGGCCTTGGACTTTTTGTCTGCTGCCTGTTTTAACAATCCCTTAAAGTATTCGTTAAGGCCAGATAGTGATTGGGTTTCTAGAAGTTCTAATGCATGGGCAATCTTGATTGCGGAGGCTGTTAG